>MDTB01048904.1_pt1 | contig 60387 bp, 36 predicted proteins | sample 811161 | NCBI WGS metagenome assembly MDTB01 (sample SAMN05326650, study PRJNA326480) | marine metagenome | isolation source: seawater | place: Mediterranean Sea | collected 2009 | reverse complement strand
GACCGTTTGTACCTGTATCGTATACGGATTTGAATTGAATACATGAAGAGTCTAAGCAACCATCGTTGTCGCCACAACCTTGGCCTTGGAGACACGTACCAAGACTCCATTCGCACATTTTTCTATTACGGTCTAATTCGAAGGTGTTGTAACCACTACTGGCACAATCAGAACCATCTGCGTATGCGGAACCTTGTGTATCGGCAGAACAGCCGCCGTAGTAGGTACCATAAGACAGTACATCGCCGGTTGGGCTCAAAACGTTATTGTCCCACAGTGCATAACATTTACAGTCGCCGTCCGAATTACATTTACCTCCGAAACCATAGGAGAACAGTCTCCATTTATCATAAGCAGTATCGGAAGCCATAACATTCATACAATCTTCTTTGCTAGCGAACCAACCAACCAAGGCATAGGAACCAGTCACTTCACCACCCTTTATTACCATATCAATGATTGGACCGTCAGACGTTTCGGAGACGGTACTGACGCAAGTAGCACCATCATCTTCACCTCCAAAACCAATTGCGTGACATGTATTGTCCTCTACCCCTCCTGGACCTTTACATGCGTGTGTGTTCGAAGATATTTGACATACTTTACCCATGTTGAGTTCGGTATTGGTATCGGCTGGACGCATTGGTGAGTAACCTCCATCTGCTGGAGCTACAAACCAAATAGAAGTTTTCTGATACACAGCGTAATCTCTACAGACACCAGATTCACACTGATTCCATTCATTGTTGAAACCTCCACGTCCATCCCACCAGGTTTGACAACCTTCACCACCTTTACGCGTCTCTGGGAAACCATTGTTATCAAAGTCCCAATCCCACGCATCGGAATAGAAACCTGGAATTGGTCCACCACCGTTCAAGTTTTGATTCACTTCGGTCTTGTAAACACCAAGGTTGGTCTCTACTTCACAAGCTGGTGGTTCGCCTTCCCACAACGGTCTTACGTATCCAGCTGGTGTGACTTCAGTACCACTCGCATCGTGTCCCAAATCCCATACAATATGACCATCGACACGAGAAACCCAGTACACATGTTCGTGACGAATTTGAGTCGTAGCGTTAGGACGCTCATATGGGTTTTGCGTTGGTAGCCATTCACCATTAGGAAGGGTATGACGATAATATGTAGTTATTCCTCTATCTTCTAGGTCAATACAACGGCCGGGGAAAGGGGTAGGGTCTCTTCCGTCCGTCCATGACATCTCTCCATCTGCGCCTTCTTGGAAACCACCGTCAGCTTCTGCCTTCAATCTCCAAATCGGAGAGGCGCGCTCAAATGGGTGAAGTCCATAAGGTCTATGAAGATTCGTAATTTGGTCATGTCGTAGAATTTTACGCCATGGAGCCAAATGCGTTAAATTAAAGCCCAAGACTTCATCTAAGTCTGCTGCTGTTTGACCTGTTGTTCCAGGGTCGGACCATTGTACTTTGGGATAGTATTCACCGGGAACACCAAGTCCTGAAACATAAGCTAAACAGCATGAGGCAATCACATATACAATTAACGCTCGCATATTAATGGTTGTATTCATGGCTTATATATACTTTATTTATTTTGGAAATCGACAATGCCACAGAGACATCTCCATTGAATCCAAGACGGGTCGAAATCCCCACTATACATAGTAAGTCCTGTCTCTATAATGTTTGATAAATATCAGAAACATATTTTATTATCTTTTTACTTGATGCTAGGGTTCGTATTCCAGTTCCCCAGTGTAGCTATGCGCTTCTGGTTGATAGAAAAAGTAAAGCTATCTCCAGCACAACTAATGGCTATGGGAGGCTTAGCAGGTATACCATGGTGTTTGAAACCCGTTTATGGATTCGTCTCAGATACCTATCCCATATTTGGATATCGTCGACGGCCATACATCATGTTAGGATGCTGGTTGACTACCCTTTCGTATTGGATACTACCTTGGTATGCTAACAATATGGAAATGGTATGCTTCTGTATGTTTCTATCTAGCTTTGGAACATGCGTTGCCGACGTTGTTTGTGACTCTATACTTGTGACACATGCGAGAAAAGAAACAGAAGAGAACACTGGGTCCATACAATCTTGGTGTTGGGGGTTAAGAGCTTGTGGTGGCCTGTTGGCTTCTCTAACAGGAGGTGTCGCATACGATGCCATAGGAGCAGAGTTGATACAGATTGTAACGGGCTTCTTTCCTCTATTAATCAGCATCATGTTTCTAGCTATCAACGAAGACCGAGTAGAAAAGCGCGCCACCAAGGCCTCTGATACATTTAAGACGTTGGGTCGTGCCTTCAAATCTCCTAATATATGGAAACCTGCGCTATTTTTGTTCATCGTTTCAGTTACTCCCGGTTTCGGAGCTGTAACCTCTTACTATTTTGAAAATGTTTTAAAGTTTTCAGCGGTTCAGTTTAGTATCTTAGATGTGACATCTTACGTCACTTCTATCATAGGTACAATCATCTATAAAAAATATTTGGCACGGGTAAGCTTTCGAAAAATATTCTTTGTTGTATTAGCCATCGCATGGGTTCTAAAGTGGTCGTATGTGAGCATTGTTACCGGTTTCAACGAGTCAATTGGTATATCCAATATGGTATTGGCAATGGGAGATTCTATCATATTAAGTCTATTGGGACAGTTTATCCTATTGCCTTCTGTAGTTTTGGCAGCCAAGATATGTCCAGACGGTGTGGAAGGTTCCCTATACGCAACGTTGATGTCTATATCAAATCTCGCAGGAGTTGTTAGTTCCGAATGGGGTTCGATGTTCGCCAACATGTATGGTGTCAACAAAAATCATTTTGGAAATTTTTGGAAGCTCATCGTTTTGTGCAATCTAATAGATTTATTTCCTATAGCATCCGTGGCTTTGATTAAAGAACCAACTATAAATGAGGAGCCGAAACCCAACAATGGGAAACTGTTGCCCTTACACGAAGAGCTCTGATATTTACATACAACGCACCTGGAGCAATGCGGAAGCTGAAATGGTGGCGTTGACAAACAAATTGGGTGTGTTCGAGCCCATGATGAACAGAGCAGGTCCCAACGGGTTCCCGTTTAAATTGGAAGGTTCTTTTTGTAAATTGATTCTAGATAACAGACATAGAAAGGGGTTTAAAACGGAGATGAATATTAAATTGTTATCTAAGAAAATAGGTGGCTCTTCAACGTATGTACTTTTGCCAACGCGCATATTACAAACCAAACATGGTACCGCGTTTGTATACCCTCTGTGCGAGTGTGATTTGGTCGATTGGGTACGGATGAAAGGGGTTTGGACCGCTAACGAGAGAGACGCCATTCTTAATCAAATAATGGAAGCAGTGCATTTTCTACACGGAAATGATTTAGTTCATCGAGATATTAAATTGGAGAACATTTGCATGCGTAATGGAGTTCCTGTGTTGGTAGATATTGATAACTGTACAGCGGCAACAAATATTTCATGCAAAGGTACAAGAGATTACATGCCAAGTAAACATACATTGGAGCAAATATATTTGAAACGGCCCGATATTGACCCCGATGTAAAAAACAAATGGGTCGATACTTATGCATTAGGCAAAACCATAGCGAATATTTTATGTGTAGAAGATGCTAAAAAATGTATGAAGAGTAACCATATCCGACGCATATGGATTCAATGGTGCAAGAAGAAGCAGAGCAGTCTGCGTGTGGTGGTCACCAACGACCTTCATTTAATCACCATATGTAGATGGTGGAAAGTAGTGATACTCTTCTGTAAACATAACGATGAAGCGGTTTTTGATACGAGTATGGAAATAAAGTGTGTTAAAAATGGTATGGATATAGTAAAATTAAATGAGTTTTTATTGTCTTAAAAGCGTCTACCACCGGTACTACTGCGCATAAACATTGCCATAGCTTGTTGCTGTGGTGTCATCCCTTGTGAACCACTAAATCTACTACTCGTTTGAATACGAATAGGTGTATGAGAACGTCCTCTACCCATCGGTTGGTGACTCATGCTACTAGTATGTACAGGTGTCCTACAAGATGGGCACGTCGTGTTTCCAGATTGGGCGTGCCATTTATCGAAACAGCTACCACAAAACTTATGACCACAGTTTAATAATTGTTGTGCTTGACCTTTGCGTATCTTTTCAAAACAAACCCCACACTCAAACTCTATTGGGGCTTGTGTTCTAGGCAATAGTCCATACATACCATTATTTTGCTGCTGCTGGGGTTGTTGTGGGTTTTCAGCTTGGCCAAGCATGCTAATTGGATTAGGAATATGGGAATGGTTTACATCATCGTCCGGTGTCATTAACAGGCGACGTTCTGCGCTAGCTATAGCGGAGTGTATACGATTGAACACCTGTAACCCCACAGGCATCTCTTGTACGTACACGCTTCTGTGACCTGTCATCAACGGTAAGTTGCGGGGCATGTTGAGGGGATGCGCGCGTGAAGTTCTATTGACACGGTATCTCCTTTCTCTTGTTCTGGGTGAATCTAGGAATTCCATTGTTGTCAGTTTTTATATTCTACTTATAGTATCATTCGCTTTTGGAACGCGTGTATCCTTCGTGGTCCGTTCGACTTTCCACAAACTCCTTAGCTTCCGTCGTTATTAAATCGTAAATAAAACGGCCACCCTTCTTGGCATTGCGTTTTATATTAGGAAATGTAGGGGATTCTTGTGCTACGAATAAACCAAATATGAAACCGATAAAAAACCAAAGCATTTATTGGAATCTCAACCCTTCTTATACTCTAAACATATTCGTGTATTGTAATATAAAACCTTCGAAAATAAAACCAATGGCATCCATCTGCTCTGAATTTACCAAAGAAATTCATGATGAATATTATGATTGGTATAAGAATGCCAAATCTATATCCGTACCATTGCGACCCAGCAACCATGTTAAATCTTGGTTAAACAATCCTACAGGTATTATAAACGCTAGCACACATACCACAGGAACATATAGCCACGTATGGACAGATTACCACCAACCAGATGGGACAATATGTGCTATCAAATCGCCGATGGGTGATGCGCCGGAAAAACAAATGCAACTTTACGCAGAGTACAAATTACATTGCAAAGTATACGAAAAATACATCGAAGAAGGGTTAACACCGAAAGTTATTAAACCGTTGTGGTTAAAATTGATAGCATTCAACAATGGTGTAGCATGCCCGACAATGTGTATGGGTATGGAACGTATAGACTGTACTATCTACGAAAAACTAATAGAACAAGGAAGGCAGGACACCGATATGACACGTCGATGGAAGAAAGAAATTGTAGAAGAATTGGCTCGTGTTGGAAAAGAATGGGAATTCTTCCATAGAGACTGTCATTTGATGAACATGGCTGTAGTTAACAACGAGTGGAAATTCTTCGATTTGGGTATGTCTATAGCATTTGATATGGAGCCATTCCCTGGTGGTAACCCTTTCTACAAGTGGGGACTTAAGCCAAAGCTGACACACGATAAGCGTCTTTTATTATTTAGTTGGGATGCATTTGGCGACGATGACGATTGGGTGGAAAAAGAAAAATTACGCTTAGAAAATGCTCCTAAACGGTTTTGGAAGACAGACATGCCAGTAATTGTAAAGGGGCATCCACAGGCTAATGGTGGTACATTTGAATATGTTGATACTAGAGGCGGGGTCGTCGTGGAGATATGGGTGCCTACCAGTACGAAAACGATTACTATCAATAGTAAGATACGCCCACCCAGCACGTACGAAACCACAGAAGGAGGACATAGCCTTTCCTGTATTTTTAAAGCCAAGGACGTAAAGCCGGATGTCGGAGCTGAACATATTCATTATTACTTTCCTACTTACGAATAGTTTTCCATTTATGAAAATAATACCACTTTGTAATTTGCCCAGGTGAAGTCATTAGTCTCTTTACAGTTTCTAACTCTCCCATCCAGTTGAGGACATAATAGTAGGTAAAAAACTTAGGTAACTGTTCAAAGTGTGAGTGTACAGGGTTTAATAAAAACATATGAGGTTCTGACATTAATAAAACATATTAATCGTTTATACCCAACTCTCTCAAAGTCTTAATAAGTACATCCTCGTCAGGGTCGGGACAATGTTTCAACCCTTCTTTACGAACATCTCGTAATCTCTCAAACATTACTATTCTCTCATCGCTTTTCTCGTTAGATACATCACGCACTCTGCGGTCAAATACGCGGTAGATTAATTCCCTCAGTGTTAAACAATCTGCCAACGCTGTGTGAGCGCTTGGATGATTACCACGCATACCTTCTTCTTCGATTAAGTCTTGCTGCTTGTAAGAGAATGCGGTCTTAGTCTTCGAACCATCTTCCCAATGATACACCGTCTTTTTTGGTCCACCTAGCTCCGTCTGAATAATGGTTCTCTTACCTACACCCTGTGATTTGCGAGGAGCTCCAGGCTTGTTCTTGGTGTTGTAGCGAGACAATTGATGACTCTTAAACATCTTCAGGGTATCATAACCTTTGACAATAGAACCTGTTCTCGCCCATGAGGTCTTACCAATATTGACACCATCGGCTCTGTAACAGTCGTAGTTGGGACCTCTAGGGCGTGTTCTCAAGTATTCCATAGCAGTAGTGTTTCTAGGCTTGTATACTTGACAAGATAGAGTCTGTTTCAGGCCAAACACACGGAACCATTTTTCCATGATAATATAGTCAAAGCCATGGCCGTTGTGGGCATACCACACAGGCGTGTCCTTACAATATTCAATGAAAAACTTCAACGACTCTTTAATGGGGAATAGAAGAGGGTATGGACTCTTGTATCTACTCTTCCATTTGTTTATCTCCACCACAGGGTCCCTGAACACACTTATCTTATTCTCTCTCCAAAAATGCCAGGAAGCTTTATAACATTCCACGAACCATTCATTTGACTTGTTGTGTTTGCCTATACATTTTCTATACCCGCCTATACTGGAACCAGGTGTCTGTTCCAAACGATTTAAAGTCGCTTTAAACTGGTCCCATGACGTAGGACATATGATAAGGCTGTGGTCTAGCGTTGAACGCTCTGGAAGAAGACAGCAAATATCAAAGTTTTCACCCGCTTTCCCGATGGGACACGCACCGATTTGCATGATGTAAGACTTCATCTTGTTAATGTTGTAACCGGCATCGTTGGTATAACAAGTCTCCAAGTCCATAACATACCCAGGTTCAAACTTTTCGAATGGAAGCTCAACGGGGTTATGTTGGTATTTCCCCCACCACGACTCTTCACGTGTCAACTTGTTGAGAGTCTTATTGTATACGTAAGAACTCTCAGTACGAGCTACATATTTAGCGGGAACAACGGATGAACCTTTGATAGGAGGAGGTCCAAGTATCTGTACCTCTTTCGGTGGCTTAATAAAGGTACGTGGTTTCCTCTCGCTGGCTCCAGAGGTCATTCTTCGCTTGATGATACTTAGGCGGTCTTGAGAATTTTTAGCATGCATCAACGACAATGTATCGATTCGGCGAGTTACCATGGCCGGAGCCGGAGCAACCGTTTTGATAGTTTCTTTAGTAGCTTTGTTACCCATGATTTAATATATTTAATGGTGTTAGATATACTCTCACATATGCGAAGCGAATCCTTAGCTAATTTTACTCAATTCTTTTTCATACGCTCTTAACTTGTCCATGTCATCACCATCCATTTGGAACGCCGAAAGTTGCTTGTGATTAATCTTAATTCCAAACTTATGTGCCACGCTCATCAACGCGTGAGAGAGGTAAGGCATGATTTCTTTTTTCTGTGTCGGGTGTTTGTTGATATGTGCTTCGATTTGCTGCTGTATAAGACCAGCTAGACGGTCTGAAACGGTTCCCAACGGTAGCCCATCAAACTCCATAACTTGTTCTGATTCCCACCCCTTAGGTCCCGGTGCCAACATTAGAAATTGTTTGGCATTGGATATAAGGCAGGACGAAGACCACTTTTTCAATATTCTAGCGATTTCTTTATCCTTTCCTTGGTATATCATCTTCTGTGGCATCCAGCACGACGTAGGCTCGTATTCCCACCTACAGCTCTGCTCTGTGTCTGTACTACGCACATAGAATGGTCTTGAATCTTTAATCCATTGGTTGAGCGGAACCCATTGTTTCCACACTAAAAAAATGGGACAGTTGAATTGCATCAGTTTATTAATGATAAGATGGCGTTCAATACGGTCCCATTCCATCCCATTCAATTGCCATTCCCATGTTGTGTCTACACGTTTAACCGCTCGCCATTCCTCGTCTTTATGATGGACCATAAAACCAATAATACAAGGATTCTTGGTTAGAAAGGTCATAGAGTCATACATCCATGTTGAACTTCCTAATGAGTCTTTCTCGACACAACTATCAAACCCAATTCCCCATTCATTAAGCATAAACTTTAACTGTGCTACCAACGATTGTTCTCCGACTGGTTGACCTTTCTGTGCCAGCATGGCGGAAGCGTTCGCGATGTCATGTTCGTCGAATCTATCAGACCTAAAAAGGGCGGATAATGCTTTCAACGCTGTTCCACACCTAGGAACTTCTATTCTTGACATGTTTAATTTAGAATCCAAACCCTTATATAGAACGAACCGGATATTCTAGACTTATTCTATATACAGTATAAACCCATCACATATTTTAATAATTCAACATGCCGGCAGGTGGACAAGGAGGATTCAAGATTATACCATTATATGTGTTTGCTCTTGCTGCTGCCATAGTATCAGTGCTAATAGCAGCGTACCTGGCCCAAAGAGGCATTAACGAGGTAAACGATATTATTGACCCGTGTATGCACGGTGGCATTTACAATAAAACTACTATGATTTGCGACTGCTCCACCAGTTATGGTCTCTTTAAAGGAGATTACTGCGAGGACCACGACTGTCAACATTTCAGTGTATTGACACGGTACAGTAGCGCCATAAATGACAATGTTGTGTCGCTATATGGATGCCGATGTGCGAAAGGACCTGAAAAACGATGGACCGGATTCTTATGTAATAAATGTTACGCCAATGGATTCGGTGACGATGATTGTATGGGTGACTGTGATGGAAGTCGTCTAGCGGCTTACAACTACACGCGTCCTGGGCACACGGATGCTCAAATCACGCCTGGCCCCATGCAACAATGTAATAAAATATGTTTACCTCATGGTTCCATAATGGATTGTAACCAATTGGATTTGTCGTACGACGGCATATGTAACGCTTGTAACGGTCACGGAACCTGTGACGCAGAAGGCGAATGCGTTTGTACAGATGGCTATTTCGATAATGAAGAAGGTATTCAATGCGTAGAAGCCTGTGTCGATGAGAACGGCGACCCAATCTGCGGTGAAAATGCCATGTGTGAGATAGTAAACAACCAACCAAAATGTTTCTGTAAAGAAGGGTTTTGGGACGAACCGAAATGCGATGTTATCTGCCCAGGTATCAACCCAGTCACATTCGAGGGTGAAGCCTGTTTCGGACACGGTAGTTGCTATTACGATGGTGTCACACAGAAAATAGAATTCGAAGGAACCGAATACGACCACGCATTCTGTGCTTGTGATGAGACATACATTGCAACTGGCTCTCCAGCTTGCCAATGGGAATGTCCTAGAAAACCTACCGTTCAGGTCCCTTGTTCTGGACACGGTAAATGTCACATTAACGCGGATAAAGATAACGTAGAATGCACATGTTCATCGGGAGACGAACAAGCAGATAATTGGTACGGTCGTCGTTGCGATTGTAACGAAATATACACCTGTTTTGGTCATGGAGAATGTGACGATTACACCGGTGAATGTATATGTCATAATGGTGGTCTACAAGCGGATATCGTTCCAACGCTTAAAGATATTAGAATTTTCACCAACATACACGACCACTACGTGCCAGATACCTACAAGTTTGCATCGCCAGCTCACTATGTAGAATTAGATTCCGATGTTTACACACTGTTTGATGGTATGGTACTCAATATATCCGACGGAACATCAGGATACGGAGCAACGCCTGACATGCCTATTACTATCAAAACAGTAGTCCAAGAAGGTACACTACAACTGGGTGAGTTTGATGAGGTAGAAGCTACCGCGTTAGCTAACTATTTCGAGATGACTCCGCTTGCCATTCCAAACACCGACCCAATTAACTATGAACCTATCGATGGCTACTACTTTCGATTTGAGTTCAACTGGAACCCAGAAATAAAACCAGACTTGGGATACTTTGACGGACCAAGATGTTTAGAGTGTCAGAAGAATTGGTTCCCTCCACCTGTTATGGGTGAAGCCGAACCCTCTTGCAACGTATACTGTAACCCGTCGGCGGAATACATGTGGCACGATGATAGAAACATTGATATCTACCCTTTTTCAGGACAACCCGGCTTTGGTTGTTGGGGTAGAGGTCAGTGTGAATATGACCCTGACCCGGAGGAACCAGATAAGTTACCAACGTGTAAATGCGATGAAGGAACGGACCCAGAAACATATTGTGCACAATGCATGCCAGACCTTTATCCAAAGCTACAATGGACAGCAAGACCGACAGAAAAGCATTGCTCTCAACAATGTGTAGCCACGACATGCAACGGTCATGGGTATTGTAACCCTCACGCGTTTAACACAGAAGATGACCATCTATGTGTATGTGACCTTAACCGTTTTGGTATGGACACGCTCAACGCTTCCATTAAATGTTCTGGATGTAACGACAACTGGTATCCAAATGACCCAGATGCTCTCAACGCTTGTTCTGACTGGTGTTCGGACTCGCTTAGAGTCAACATGGACTCTGGCTGTCTTAATCTAATCAAGACATACAAAGATACCATGGAAGATATTTCGATGTTGGCTTCTAATTTTCAAGAGCAAGAACTCGAGTTACAGCGTAGAATACCAGCACCAGAACTGGAACGAATTATCAATTGTCTTAACTGTCAAGCAGGAACTTGTGACCGCGAAGGACAATGTGTCTGTCCGCCAGGCGTAACTGGTATCGAATGTCAACGAGCTTGCTTAATGCACAACGGTGAAATATGTGCTGGTCACGGAGAATGTGGCCAGAACGACTTGTTTTTGTATTTTAATCCTGAGTCAGAGTTGACACAATGTGAATGTGACCCAGAAGACCCATATACTGAGGATACTAGAGATTATTACCAACGTATGGGTATTGTTCTCGACCCTCCTCCATCCAAGAATTATTATGGTCTTGCCTGTCAGTATCATTGTCCAACATACAACGAAGATATATGCGCAGGCCGTGGTACATGTAAACCAATACCCGTTCCAGGAGGCTCACGCTGTAAAGAATCGATACAACTAAGCGAAGACGACAACCCATTCTCGTGTAAGAATGTGATGGCTGGTGAAGATTTAGATGGTGTATTCTGCTCCGTAACATCTTCCCCTTGGGACTCGAAAGCAGCTGAACTTTACAAGACTCAATCTTATTTTGTAGCTCCATCCCCGGGCGCTATTCAGTGTAAAACCACTCAATGTCAGGCAGATATCAACGATAGAGATTGGTCACAATACTGTGTATCCATGCTTAAAGGTCTATACCCAGCCGAATTAAACAGTCCATTATGTGCTCACAACAAAGAAAAAGATTCCGAATGTGCCGGTTTAAATGGTCATATAAAATGTTCCACAGCGTTGGAAGATGCCTTTTCCAGAGCCAAGACTTGTTCTGATTTTGATTTAATAGATGCGGACCAGGATAACACCATAGAAAGTGTACGTATCTATGACGCATGGGATGTCGAACAGATGGGAGTTACTACTGTGGTTCTCAATGTTAAATATCTTTTTAACAACGATGACATGCTTAACTGGCGTGAGATGACTCCATTCGTCTTCCATGTAACAGCACAGAGCAATGGTGAAGAATACTTGGCAGAGAGGGATGGTCAGTCTATACATATGTACAGAGATATAGACAATACCTTGGTAATCGATGCGATTGGTTGTGGTGATACGTACGGTCTACGATGGAACCAAATTATCACGGGGGCAGATGCCGACGGTACTGGATACCTGTCTTATGCTCAAGATAGATGTGAATTGACAGACTGTAGTGTAGAACAGTTTACCATGAACCCGTGGCATGGTTTTGAAACCGTCTATGAAGGTGGTTATCTAAGCGATGGCCAAGACGGCTTTGTACTAACACAGATGGCTGTACAAGGTGGTGAAATTGGTGTAACCAGTCAAATCACAGTAGAGAAAGCTGCTCGTGTAGCTATCAATGATGGTAGGTATAACCAGGCTGGTTATTTCGTACGTCACATCGATGGACGTGTATGGTACTACACACAAGCACCACCACGTAACAGTGTGGGTCAATTTATGTATGAAGATGACCCAGCATTCACTACCTACAGGGCAGGTATACCTATTTCGAATCAAGATGGATGTTGTAAATGTAACGACCAGCGAGACCCGCTACTAGATAAGGCCCTCAACATCAACAACCACGAGTATTATTTGCACACGATTCAATTGTATCACGATAAGACGTGGTGTGAGATGTCGAATCATATTTTTGAAAACTCTGGTGCTTTAAATGATGACTGTAGAGGAGATATAGCGCGCGTTGGGAACTTTGACAACATGGAAACCACTTGCTTCGGTTATTCAGATAGGAAAGATTGTACAATGGATGACTATTGTCTATATGATTTGTCGGTTGACTATCAAAAAGAATTAAAACAAAAATGTAAGGCAATGAAGGGCAGAGCAACCCCATGTGACAATGATTTGCAATGTATCTACAACGCAAACACTGGCGCGTGCGATGTACGTAGTTTCTGTCGTCCAAGAGAGTGTGAGGATACCATAAATGACATTGGTATTTCTCCATTCTGTACAGACTTGGGACTGCCAGAATGGTGTGCGGCTGACCCTACCAACGTCGAGGTTAGTTTCAAAGTCTTTAGTGGAGAAAATGTATACCTTATCAACATTGACCGCAAACAAATAGCAGCAGTAGATATCAACGATTGCGCACAGCAAGTAGCTATATTAGGTCATGACATGTTTGAGTATTCTACAGAAGGATGTTTCTGGTACAACAAAATATTTGATTTACAGACAGGCACAGACGGTGACAAGACTACGTACAAGATTAACGGTTACTCTGAAGCTGGTATAGCTGCTTACGAAATGCAATGGGAAGACCAATGCTTTGCTTTATCCGCTGAAGTAACTGAAGTAACCAGAGCAGGTAATGTACCGTTTAAACCATCCGAATTGTTCTTTATGTGTTGGAACTTGAATGAGAAAAACTATCCGTTTGTTATGTCAGCTATGGGAGCTCCAAAAGGTGGCATCAAGCTATTGCATGGAGACCAATACAAGAAGTTTGTATCGTCGGTAGGCAATGCGAAACAAGACGATAGATGGAACGTTGAGGACTTCCCAGTTTCTGACAAGATAGAAGTAAATTCTGAATGGTGTAAGAATCATATCAACACGCGCTATCCCACAGGAAGCATGGAGACTTGGGCAGACACTACCAAGTTTAGCAGAACATCCACCTTCACCTCTCAAGAGTATGCTACGATATGTTCGCCCGGTGTCAACGACCCAGACCTCTCGTTAGGGTTTCATTCTGACCCATTAATCGCTGCCAAACACGCTCTCTTCTGGGATGCTGTGTTCAAGCGTCAATACAGCGAAGAGTGGGCTTGTGCTACTAGAGATAAAGAAGAAGAAGATACTTGGCAACCTGGAACTCCATTCAGTATCAAATGCTACGAGTATTCGAGTGCCACTGGTTGGTTGGTAAAGGAAGAATACCCAATGCGAGACCCAAATCTTAGATACGACTTCTTGAGTACGATGACACCTAAAGAGTTGGAATCGTGTGTGATTACACCAAATCTGGATGCTTACGTGTGGAAAACGCCAGAGTATGATGTCATGTCCAGAACAAGAACTTCGTGTACCAATATTAAACGTACCACGAAAGAGATTCTCAACAATGGTATTGTATACGAAACACTAAAGGACCCATTCCAACGTACCTGGAAACCAGCAACACAAGATGCTGTGTTTGCGGAAGCGGATACCAGAGCAAACCCTGGTCTTATTGTGCCCAATCTATTGTATCGTTCGCGGTTGAGAGGAATCAATACGGACGAGGAAGATGTATTCTATGTACATCGGCCAGGTACATGCGTTGGAGACTGTCAGATACACACGAAACCACCATTTAACTTGACCGATGATTTCTTCGACGATGCGGATGGATACGACGAGATTAGAGCATGGTGCGATGAACATATGGAATGTGATGGTTTCTCCTACAGAGAATCTACACGCCATTGGTACCCATGGTCTTTTATTGGTGGTTCATATGAATACAAAGAGTACGCAGGAATTGTATCTTATATCAAAGCTAGTAGCATTGAAGACGATTGCTTAAGTTTTGTATCGGATATTGATTTGTTTATTCCTCCACAATCGAAAGCGAGTCGTTACTCCGTACCAGAAGCTTCACAGACGAGATTGGTAAAGGAAGGTGTTGTAGAATTTACGAAAGTACAAGCTGGAGCAGTACACATGGATGGATGGGCAGACCTTCTCAACCTTGAGCGTAGTTCACGATTCTATGTATCCGGTTCTAATCTTCCAAACAATGTCCTATTGGTTGAATACAAAAAGATTACAGTAGACGTGTCTACGTTGACAACGAGTCACACATCTAGACACGCCGCAGAGATATCTTGTTTCGAGACCAACTCAGAGACGTGCGCAGGCCTTGTGTACACGGATGATGTCTTCGATAAGTATGGCTTTGGTCCAGGTGGTTCTGTTATATATGAATTACCAGCTGGAGTCACCGCGGTTCCAACGGAATTAGGGAATGCATACTTTGCCCCTAATTTATTCAAGTTTGACATCAGTAAAGAAAATATGATTTATCCTAGTAGTCCAATCGAATCGCCATACGATGTGAGCATCATGTGGCCAGCGGCAGATTATTACGGTGAACGAGACATACAATGTTACGACGGATGGAACTGGGCATTGTCCCCACCGGAGCAAGATTTGGTTTGGTGCTGGTCTCCAACATGGAAAGAGACCGAATGGAAGCATGGAGACGTTATTATTAGTGCGGATAAGTTGATTGTCATTGTAGCAATCGCCACAGTACAGAGTGCTGGTACACCGGCTCCTAAGTTTGTTAGCGTAGCTCAGGCAGAAGCTTATGCTGTTTCATTGGATATGCCAGCTGCTAGTCATGTCTGTGATGACCATTACCACTGTCCGGGTGGTTCGTATGATGAATGGGCTGCCGCAGCAGGAATGCCGAACAATGATGATATCAATGTCTTTGGTATTAGAGAGATATTTGATTCCATTCGAACCTACAGAACCAATATGCCACACGGTATTATACACGAAACAACGTTTCATATTCCTCGTTCGATTGAAGAACCATTAGAGATTCCACCTATACCATTGTGTATGGTTAATCCTAGACAAGTGGGTTTATCCAGTGTGAATAGCGATGGAATTAAGTCTTGTACGGTACACTGGGACCATTGGACAGCTGACGTAAATGTAGAAGGTGGCTGTAAGTTTGAAGCACTCTACTATCCAAATGGTACATTGAGTATCACGCCTGATGGTATTGTTATAAACGGAGAGTATGACATCGGTATGATTACTCCAGAAGCCACTCCTATGTCTAGAACTGGTACATGGATAGAAGCCAAGCGCGATACCGTGATGAATATACCACATGAAGGTCCGCCAGCTATGGTATCCAAGACAGAGACCATAGCTTACATTCCTTTGCTAACTTTCCAAACCAAAGGAACCATTGCATTGTCCTTTACTCGTAACGGTCAAGAATGTTTCGGTATGGACATCGTTGACGACGTAGCTTACATCAACAAAAACTACAATTTGTCTATTCCTAAATCACCAACTGGATGGGAAATAAAATACGAAGACGGCATGTTGTCTGTGAACAACAACCCAGGCGTTGAATTCAGAGGCGAGGTAGTGCCAAATCGTATACATATCTGGAATACTATTAGCAATAGTTCTGGACGTGTTACTAACTTGATGCGCAACGGAGTATTATACACCGACGATTGGAAGATGACAAACCAGGTAGAATGGTCCACACAGCTCAGTATGCATCCTGGACGCACATACGCTGCGATACAAGATGGCATGCAAATCTACGAAGAGACGATGGACTTGGAAATTCATCCTAAGTGGGAACCTGGTGCTTGGGTACCTGCTCAGAGCACACAGTCGGACAGTATTACATTTGACACTGGCATATGGCAAGATGATAAAGCTCGATGTATTAGATGGGCAATGGACTACGATTGGGTAATATCCAAACCAAACACAGGACCAGTACGATACGTGGGTTTGAATGGAAGAATCTGTAGCGTATATTGGGATACTATTCTAGCACGTTCTGGTACAGAACCGGGTGAAACGACAGAGTTGCCAAGGACACAGTATCATATCAGTGGATGGTTGTATGCGGACGCTTCAGCATCATCATTGCGTAAGTTGGCTGTAACCGATGCTGCTGGCAACCCGATTACAACGATTCGTCAACGAGGTGGACGTTTATTGGACGAGAATGACTATCCAACCACCTTCGAAGTAAGGCAAGATGAATGGCATTACTGGTCGGTAGATGTTTCTAGAGTGAGACCTATTCAACAAAATATACAGATACAGGTAGCTGATTCAGACTACGAAACAGAAGAGAACCCAAATGATGATTACTTGGCATTCTGGAATCCTTCTTACGATGACGATGGTATCTACCTGGCTCGTAAGCTATTGGTGACTCCGATTATCAAGACGGATGTATTACACATTCCACATCCAGGGTTTTACACGGCAGAAAGCAATAAGAAAGTGGGCAATCCAACCATACATACAGTTTCATGTATTGCTGGCAATGATTGCGCTGAACAGTGTAAGACCATTGCTTATGGACTGAGCGCATCTCATTTCGCGGTATCGGAATCACAAGACAACTATTGCGAGACAGGAACGTCCATGGTACCTAATACAGGCATGAGAGGTTACACCATGACCAGCTCCATTGATGCGGTGTGGAAAATATCCCATGTAGATGTGGAGATTAACTCTTCTTATTTCGTACCAGAGGTGGAAGACCAAACATACTTGAGTTCTGGCCTTGAAAATATACAGACGAGCATTATCACATACGAATACACTGTTGTTGTAGAGATAGATGAGATGCCAACGATGGAAGGCACCTTTGTAGCAAGCAGTGCTAGTTTGGATGGAGGTAAAATTATCATGCAAAACTGGGGCTTTGACAAGACCAAATGGAAAATAGAAGGACTAAAAGCTCGAAACAGAAGAGCAGCCTCCATCTGTAATGTGCAAGATACACTACACAAGATGGTAGATGAGATAGCAATACAAGAATGTACATTCAGTCATGACTGTTACAAAGAACTAGACAAGGTAGATAAATTCCACATGTGTGATGCGAATCTCAAATACGCAGCTCCTCTGGAGATAGAAGGAGACAATGCGCGCGACTTAGCTTCGGAAATGCAATGGATAGCTTACTGTGACTACTCATTCCCACACTCCTTGCACTATGATGGGTTGGAGGAGAAATGCGAAGGATTGTGGATATACATGCAACTCAACGATGAAGAACCAGTTAGCTTCGGAATCGATGTGGAACTCAAACAACCGTTGGGAGTCAAGTATTCCAAATGTATTGATGACACATGTGAAGGTATCAACCAAGGGTTCTTATCGCATTTGAAATGTGCTAATAACTGTAAGAAAGCGGTGTTTGAATACATAGATGCAACAGATGCAACAGCCGCTTACCCACTTTGGGACGAGTTGGATGTTATCACCGTTAAGACAGTAGATTGGAAGCTTGTAAGATGCAATTCTCAGAACGACCACATAGGCATTCACACCGGTGATTGGTTACTACAATGTAAGTCCATTAACGAACGATTCCCCGTACTCGAATGCGCGGAAGGTCGGCAAACCGAAAGTTGGGCATCGAACGAGAAGAAGTCGTTGGGACCAGGTAATAGTGTCGCAGAATGTAGAGAACGCGTACGCATTGGAATGTTAAACGGTGAATACCCAACTGCTTTGGAGATAGGTTCTGGTACTTGTTGGGGTATGTATAATACAGAGACATTCCCAAAGGTGTTGACACCAGAAGCTGGTATTCAGACTTGTTTCATTCGCTATGGTGGTGTTCCCGACATACGCAATCCTGTATCAGGCTATACTGTACCTGATTGTGAGACGTACCCATTCGACTCGACCATCTTTAAAGACTGTTTCCTCAAGACAGAACAGTATACCATTGCTTGTTCAGATACTTGTGTCAATCGTTTAAGAACCGAAGTAGACCAGAAAGATTGTAAAAAGGTAGAGAACTTGAGAAACATTGCTCGTTTAACTGGTAATGAATGTGCCCAAGGAGCATGTCAACAAGAGCTGGATGAAGTTATCTCGAAACAATTTTGTGCTTACCAAGAACAGTACCACAACATTGTCCCTTACGAGATTGAAGCATCCCACAGTCTATTCATTCCAGACTTACAAACAACTAGCTGTACAGAACAGTGTACATCGCATTTGGAACGCTCACTCAGCTATGAAGATTGGGAGGACTGGTGCTTATCCTATGCTTCTGGAGAGATTCTAGGTTTCTGTTCAAAAACAGATTGTGACTGTGAAGCGGGTTACGATGGTACGCAGTGTGAGATGAAATGTCCAATGGGTTCCGCAGACGGTGTAGATGCTACATGCTCAGGTACCAATGGTTTCTGTGTGCCGGAAGATGCTTCAGATATCTTCGAAGATAAGTCGAGACAAGATGCTGCGGGTGAATACGATAGACAGTTTGTAACCAACTATCCTCCATGGATGACTGGTCCTTCAACTGTCAAGGGTATTTGTGAATGTATCGTTGGGTCCGGTGAAGCTTGTGAGCTTCGTTGTACCACAAATAACAACGGTACATACGGACCTGAACACTTGAACCAATTTGGTATTTGCGATACCTATGTTGCTATCACGAAACCGTTGCCTCCTTGTGCCAGATACAACTCTATGGCCATAACAGACCAAGGAGATTTGGCACCTTCCAACTCTACGACGTACGACAGGTCACGTATCATCAACCCAGAGCGATTGATGTATTGTCCTATGCAAGATATGGTAGACGGAGCTGCTATCACTTCTTACGATAATTCGAAAGGATTCTCAACCGATGAACTACGCTACAGATGGTACGGTATTGCCAACAGTTCAGGTGTTCTGGACGAAGAGGCAGATACTACATTTGAGCAGCATGCGAAAGACGCAACTAGAGTCTTCCAGAAGATATGCTTTCCCCATCCGAATGACGCGATATTCCGATTCAAGATAACGAAGGATACCAACATGAGATACACAGAAGGACCTAAGTATCATGAAGAAGACTGGTCTATTATTAAGGAAATAGGCGATAAGACACCGTACGGTCCGCCAGGAGATATTAAGTTTGACATCGACCAGTTGTGGTTGGACTCTATTACAGACGAGTGGATAACAGAGAGACTGTCAGACCCTATTGCTGGTTACTACGCGCCTTATTCACATTACTTTGCGGATACGACGGTAGACGACTGTGCTTGGTTGGCTATGCGCAACTACGAAGATTGTAGAGGTATATTCTACATTAAGAACAATGGTTGTTTCTTACAAGATTCGAGCCGAACACTGACCGAAGAGCAGTTGATATCTGGTGAATCGCCAAAGCCTCCAGCAATACAGCAAGCAGATGCCGCAGTGTTCACGTATATCATTGATGTAGAAGAAATACCAGAAGAGTTGAGACCATTGAGACGTCCAGTCACTTCCTTGGGACCAAGAGGTAGAGGAAGAACAGGTGTGCGTGTTTCCAACGAACCAGTGATAGATATGTGGTTTGAAGAGATGCAACCGGGTGCTCAATCCATGGAAGTCACCGCTACTACCGACGAAGGTCTCACAGCAGCTCATATTATTTCATATGGTACTGCTCCATTCAATCGTATTCATCCTTCTCTGGTTATTATTTCGGAACATGTAACACTTATGTTTGGTGGCCGTTTAATCTTTCTGGAAGGTGAAGACGATGAAGGCAATATGTTGACATCCTTTGAGGACAGCAACGATGTAACACGAATTGACTCCAACATGTTTACCTTTAGTAATCAACCCATTGTGACAGTCTCGTATTCTGTCCCAGAGATATCAGAAGACGTGCTTCCATCTGCCAGAGCCAACGCGGTAATGGCTTATGATGATACTGGACGTGTGTATATGTTTGGAGGGAATACTATTAGTTATGATGCTTTAGGTGCTTCTACAGTATCGCCATGTGCTCCAGAGTTGTGGGCGCTAGATATTAGCGAGCAAGATTCACAAACAAGTGGTGAGAGTTCACGTTCAGGATGGGTGTGGGAATTTGTCAAAGCGCTTGACTATGGAAATTACAATGCCAATTCACTTATTCGAACCATTGCTTGGGCTGATTCTACTAAGATTTACATGGAAGACAGTGAGTGTTGGATAGGTCCTTCGGCCATTCAACCTAACTTGTGTGTCTCAGCAGCGCATCCGTGCGCAGACGAGAAGCCGGAAGCTTGTGATGTAGTGAGTAGTACCACAGCGATGGACACAATAACAATGAATTGTGAACTGAAAATCAAGATGCAAATACCTCCACCGGATGAAGATGTGGGTCGTATGGTCATGTTCGGTAGCGAAACTAGACCAATAGCCAAGTGGGAGATACCTTTTGACGAGTTTAAATATTGGGACTTGTTTAAGGTTTGGTATCACGATTGGAGAATGATTGACCCAGATTTCGGAGAAGGATTCTTGCTGAGGTTCAGAAATATATTCCATCTTCAAATGGTTCAGAACCTAAAGGAAGATAAATATGAACTGCCAGAAGCATTGCCACGCACGCCTCGCTATTCCAGGACAGGTAGCGTCTCTACCGCAACACCAGTAGAAACGGGAATCTCTATTGATGAATGTAAATACAAGTGTGACTTGGATTATGCATGTCCTGCGTTTGATTACGTCGATGAGACCGGTGCTTGTATTATCGGAGAAGGTCAGTATGTGAGAACAAGTTTCCTAGGTGCAACACTCAAACAATCTGATAAGTACCGAATGAACTTTGACGAAGGTGGTATCATTGAGAAGGTGAATAGATACGTAAAACGTGCTATTATGATGCAAGGAAGATATAGCGTTCTAAACGAACTGGGAACCAACATTGTTACGGACCCATGGCAAGGGTTTGACTGGATGATACACCGTGAGATGGGACCTAGTTTCTTTACTCAAGTTCCAGCTGCCGATGGTTCTCGTAAGATTAGTCTTATGTGTTCTAGTGGTAACTGTGAACGCACAGGAGCTGTAGCATTTCAAAAAGCTACGTACACGAAGAAAGAAGCCAATGCTATTTGTGGTATTATGGACCCTGAAAATTGTGGTTCACCATGCGAAAGAGAATTCAGGGTAACGTATCAAACCTTTAAAGATACTCAATGTACAGGCGGTACACAACTATGGACTGGTATAACTGAAACAGTGTTGGATTGTACGATTACATGTGATGAAACAGAAGGATGTATGGCTTACACTATATTTGCTACAGACACTATTGTGTGTACGCTATATGATAAGTGTGAGAACTTTGTACAGGATGATTTCAGCGTGGGAACCAAAACCTATGCTAAAACTCCATACTGTCAAGTGGTATCCGCGTTTACAGAGCCTGCTATGTATTACATGATAGATTTCTCTTCTCCGGGTATTCCACAGAACGAGACGTACAGGTTGACACAGGGTCGTAAAGACTATGTGATAACCATAAGATGGACGTATGACGAAAACAAAAACTTCGACAGTCATTCGTTGAACCCGGAGGGAAGGCCATGGGTGATGGACGGGCGTAACATTTTAATCGATGTTAAAAACGCTATGGGTCTAGGTGGTTTGAGGTTCTTGTGGAGTATAGACGATGGCAATGGATGGTTGTACAAATCACGTGAACCATTTCAACATTATTATGTAGACCAATCTTACGCGGATAAGAACTTACACAGAGGTGGTACGTGCGGTGGTTCGGCTTCGGAATTATGCCCGGGTGTACAGACTTTCTATAACGTACCATGTAACGGCAGAGGTACATGTGAGCTTTCCTGCGAGTGTGTATGTGATAAAGCACCTGAAGAATACTATCTGGACGCTACTCGTATTGCGGGTTCTGCTCCAGATGACCCAGATGGTGGTTTAGATGCTGGTTCTGCCCTTACGAACAATCCTATGAAAAGTCCATTTAGAGGGTCAGAGTGTTCTATCACATGCCCAGGATACGATGACTGGTCAGTGAAATACATTTGCTCAGGGCACGGAACTTGTGGTGATAGGGGACAATGCATTTGCGACTACGGATATGTAGGTGATAACTGCCAATTCGAGTGTCCAGGCTTTGACCCTAATAATCAATTTGAGTCAGCAGCTAAGATATGTGGCAAGAAAGGTTCTTGTACAGTAGCAGATACAACAGCTGATTCGTTTAGAGAAGGTGACAAACGCAACAAACATAGGTTTATGGGAGCATTGAGAAAGTTCTATCAACCTTGCCATGGAGAATTCAAAGCAAGTCTCAGTTCTTGGTCTGCGGAGTGTTTAACCTTTGGCAACTGTCCTACAGGTTTAAAGCAGTTTGTGGGTGATTCGTGTACTTCAAACGATGATTGTCACTCTGGTATTTGTGATACGATAGGTAGATGGCATGGTTGTGAGGGTGTATGTGTTCAGCCAAATCCTGAAGATTTCCCATCCAAAAAAGGTTTGTTATTGGACAAGGAACCAAAGCGAGCCATTGATGATAGTCCTGAATGGAGAGATTACAACTGTCCTAAGAATCAAGACATGTGGTATGATACCATGTGGGTGATGTTGGAAGGTGAAATTGGCCATGTGACTTTCGACGGGGCTCAGCATATGTTTGTGCGGGAAGAACAAGATGTACGCTTGGGAGGTACAGCAGAGAAGAAATCAAGCAATTATGTCCTTGCTAATAGTCTAGAACAAGCTCAATCATTTTGCGATGCGGATGAAAATTGTTATGCGGTAACAGCGGAGCCAGACTCTCACGGTAGATGGGCTTACTGGACTCCGATTGAACAACCATTGTATTATCGCTATGTTTTAGGTGGGAAGAAAATGTGGATAAAGAACCCATTCACTTCAGCGTTGGGAGTGTTCGAAGCTGCCAAGTCTACTGACGCATGTGCGAATATAGTAGCAGCTACAGACGGGCAGATAAACACTCCATCTCAATATGACGATGAGAAAGACTGCGATGTGTTTGGAGATATCATGGACGACCGTGAAGAACTTTATACATTGTCGAGAGCCATGCGCGGTGCGGACGAAGGTGTATGTTCAGTACCAAATCAACAGAAAGATGAAACTCCGTGGGTTAAACGCCCAATGATTTCCAATGTTATACAGAAGTACGATGAACCAGAGCCTGAGTACACGATAGGAGGGTATGGATATGTGTACGATTGGGGTTACGACGAAAAGACTGGTTTAACTACTATTCGAGATATGTACGCACCTACTATCACATCTATTAAGAAGTGTGAAGTCATGCCTGATTTTACGTTGAGATGTCCAGTATGTGATTGTTTCTCTGATAATATCCAGGGCTTCTGGGGTGGACCAATGTGTACAGCATGTCAGCGTGGTTATGCTACCAAGACTTGTAAGAAAATGTGTCCTGGTTTCGATGGTAAGAATGACAATACGATGTGCTCAGGGAACGGCATCTGTAATTTCGGTAAAGAAGGCACAGGTCGTTGTATGTGTGGTGGTAATGGTGGTATGGCTAGCTCAGGCGGGGCTTTACCACTCTTCAAAGACCAAGACATGCGTCCGAAGTCTGCTCAGCAAAATTGGTGCCAATTGTGGAACAATGATACGCGTTGTGAATCACAGCCTTACTGCTGGATGGATAAAGAAACCTGTAATTCGGTTCAAGATAGCGACACTCGTAACTATGTTGGAAACGAGAAACCAGCGGTTAAACCATCATGGCCTAAGCCTCATGAACCGTCTTACTTCTTAGTAAAGTATCGTGAGTTCTCTACGTGGGTATGGCCAAGGAAGACCTTTGTCTATTCACGCTACGAGACTGGTAGAGACATTGAAGATGAATATTTAGAAGGGTTAACTGATGAGAAAGGGCATGGGCCTATTCCTGGTATACTGGGATGGCACCCTGACCGCAATGTCATTACAGACCATTACTATTTCGAGTCTAAGATAGACACCGGGTACGCAGAAGATTTGCAAGGTGACAGAGAGTTTATCATCGCTAGGTCAGAACAGTACGATAGTTTGTACGAAGCAAAAGCTGCTTGTAATGCCAAGTACGATTGTAGAGGCGTTGAACAGCGTGGCATGACTCAAATGGTGGCAGGCATAGCTGAAACTGAACCACAATTCTGGATATTAGGTTCTCACTTTAACAATGGTGTACCGAAAGAATTGGTACATACGGACCGACAACGACAACCAAGTGGCGATTCGTCAGTTGCTAGCTGTCAATCTACTTGTGAAGGGTTAGGAATGATTCGTACACTGTACAGCAGTGGTAAATGTTTCTGTTTTATGGACGGATACAAAGTCTATGACAAGTATAGAAAGGGAGAAGAGGGATGTATTGATTTCCACCGTTGTGGTCAAGATATATCTACGTATCCTACTGAATCACTGAATCAAGATTTACACGCAACATGGGAAGGTGGTGACCGTGGTATGACTGCTCTTTGCCCTGGTGGGCGTTCAGTTAATGAAGGCCGTGACAAGACTGTCGGTGTTCCTGTGATGGATGAGATGATAGTGGACGCTGGTGTAGAGTATTACGCTCCAGTCTGGGCAGACAAGAATATACCTCGCTGGTTTGGTAATTCTATATACGAAGGGTGTTGCCGTTGTTCTGGAGGTTTAAGAGGTCATGGTATTCCAGAGTCGCAGACAAGGTGGTTGTTTGCTGGAGACAACAATGCTATCTTTATTGGTGATAAGAAAGATATTTCAATGGGTTCGGAAGGTGGTCTGGATAGTTTTCATCCAGGTCCTAATCCGGAAGCACAGCCTCAGTGGACGGCTACCTTTTTCCAACCACCATACAACGACCCAACTCAATTCAACTTGGATGGTACCAATGGTGCGTGCTTTGCTCCACGTGGTGACGACCTTTACATACAGATGTGGTTGGGACATGGTAGAGAGACTATCTATAGCGTAACAACGAAGGGAGGAGGAGCATCACCCTCGCTAAGCTACATCACATCGTACAGAGTTTCTGTATCTGTGGATACCTCCGTTTGGTTTGATTTGCCGTGTGTTGTACAGGATGTCAACGGTGACTGTATCGGTAATACAGACATTGACACTGCTCATACCAATGTAATCCTCAGCCCTGGTCGGGGTAAATACGTTCGTATCTATCCAAAGACTTGGAGCGGTTCGGTTCCTTGCATACGCTTGGGAGTTTCTGTTGAAAAGCCAAAGTGTCAGAACACATTCTCCATTAATTCACAAGATGACAACATTCTAGGTACCTCTAATTCGGAAAGAATTGTTGGTAAAGATGTTGCTATCAATAATATATGTGAGAAAGCATGTAGGAATGGTCTACCAATTATACCAGACATAGGTATTGAAGCATATGCTACGGATGGTAAAGTACAAACGGTATCGGACTTGTTAGGTCGGTTGTACAATGGATGTTGCGAGTGTTCAGCTGAAGCACAGGCAAGGCCTACAGACGGTTCGTTCTGGCATATTCGTATGTCATCACAGAAGATGTCTACCCCAGTAACAGAGCGTATGAGTATGATTATTGGCCAACCTGATGCTAGTAATTGGTTGACGTGGGGTAGTACGCATCACTCTTCCAAGTGGTGGACCCCAAGGTCGTACGACCGTAATAACTTGGCAGCCAAGGTAAACGCACCAATGCTTCCAGCATACTATGCGTACCGTAAAGAATTATATGCTGTGAAGGGTTTTGGAGAGTGTCCTATGGGAGACCCATCCATGTGTGAGAATGATTGTGCAATGTGTAAGATGGAGAAAACCGGTTACAATTGTGCTGGTACATGTTCACAGTGTTTACTGGGTGGAGAGTGTGATAATACACCAGCTCCTGATGGTAGTACAAGGTGTTCGTGTGTATCAGACTCGCTAGACTCTAGGTCTGGTTGTTGTCCGATGGGTTTCTCGTTGTTAACAGGTGGAGATATTTTAGCGAGGGATGGCCAAGTGAATGGTATCAAGGCAGGTTTCGTTACCTATTATGAACGCAACAGAGGAGAGAAATACAATGGTGCGACTAGTTTTTACAACCCACCAATAGCTCCTCATGACGAGGACCAGAGAGAACAGATGGGAGCCGATTTCAACGCTCAGTTGGCCTTCGGTTTTAGCGAACACAACCCAGCTGGTGGTAACTCTAGCTTTCCATATGCGTTGGCTGGTTACGAGAATTTGAAACGAGACCAGTTCCAAGCTGGTTGTTATCCTTGTCCTGGTATGTTTACTGCGTTGTCATTATGTGACCAAGAATTAGAAGAAGGAGAACTCTGTTCAGAAGAACAGACTGAGCTAACCCAAGAAAAGATGTGGGAGTTCAAGACAGAACTATCGAAAGAATTCAAAGATGATTATAACTTGTGGATATTGAAGAAGTTGCCTTACCAATTCCAGCCACAGTTCTTCGGCTTTCCATTCGGTTACAATGGTAAACCAACGTATGGAATTTATTCGTCAACAACAGACTTTACTGTTGGTAACTCGAGAATAGCTGGATTATACGGCAAAGGAGACACGGCTAAAGCGTTGGGAGTATTCCCTTCCACTGCTGAGTTTGGCTATAATACCATTCGAGAAGCACAGACGGAATGTGATAAGTTCGAAGATTGTTTATACATTGCCAATATCCCACCTCCACCTGGAAATAACTTGTTCTGGAGCGAAGGGAAGGGAATAGGTAAAGGTATGTGTATTCAACTCATTACAGAGGACGATACGTGGACTTCGGAAATAGAAGCGAAGAAGCTATGCTATCGTAAGGCAACTGCCGCAGGTACAACGATTCAAATGCCAGATGAAGATATGGACGGAAATGATTGTAAGGACCCTGTAGCAGACTTCCTAGGGCTAGAACAGATAGAGAACCGTAAACCAGATGCTGTAACACTGAGTAAAGAGTCTGCTACGAAGTGGAAGTGTTGGGCTCAGTGGAATGTAGATTCGGTGGTGGAACAATTTAAAACTTCAGGTGCTATTTATCCGCACTGGTCTACACCATGGCAGATTGAGGCTTCTAAGGATACAGACTCAGGTCCTGGTCGGTTCTATGTATTTGCTGGGTTTGGAAATATTTACCCAGGTAAGACCGACCCTGAGTTATGGTATGATTATTATGTCACTATCAAGGCGTTGACCTTCGATGAAGACCCAAATGCACCTACTGTATTTTCATGGAATATACGAGAGGGCCTCATGTGTCATAATGGTTATACGAACATAGAAGACGAAGCTGCCAACCTAGAAAATTGTAAACAACAATGTATGGACAAGTTCAACGCATACAACGTCACGGATGAAAATGACCAAGCGCAGATAGAGGCTCGTAAGCAAGAATGTATTGGGTTTAGTTATGCGCCTGAATGGAATCAGTGTCGTATGGCCTTCGGTGGCGATTGTGAACCGGGTGAATACACAGCAACGGGGACAACCTACTACGAGATGTGTACAGACAATACTTGTAGAGAACCAAAGGTCTGTTCTGGAGAAACAGCAATGTGGAATGCGGATGGTAAAGTAGATGGAGGAAAAGCTGCTGGTACATACCAGGAAGGAACTATTGTCCAAGTACAGCAGGGCGCTACGAATGCAAACATATGGACTGGTATAGCACCTTTCTTTGTCGGTCAGCAGATTGTAGACAAGTTGGGCTCAGACAAATACGAAGTGATGGATACCTTGTATTGTACACTTAGTGGTATACAGTATGCTTTATTAGGTTTACCTAATGCTGAAGGTATGCCATCAGCACAGGAGAATCTACTAGTGACAGTGGAACCTATGATGAAGATTATCAAGCCAAAATTTGGACACACTGTCTATACAAAGGTTGCGACATATAAAGATTCTATTAGTTACGTGCCAGAATTCAGTGAGAAATACACAAGTGGAGGAGCATTCTCCAATGCTTGTGGTGGTAATCAAGACTATTGTCAGCAAGTGAATATGGATGCTGGTGGTTCGAACAAGAATGAAGATGCAACTGCGGTTTATTCCTACCGTTTGGGTTGTACTCAATGCGATGTGAAAAATGTATTTTCTATTTATTCAGAGAAAGCATCGGTTGGTGACAAGTATCCTATTCCGGGATTTGATTTGGGATATTCCTTTTCTGTAGGATGTGCTAAATGTTTACCAGGACAAGGTGGTAAGACGGCAATTGCTCGTATCTACGAATATTGCTATCCATCAGGATGTAACCAAATAACCAGTGATTTAACTCTGTTTAAACGTTGGGACGATGTAGGAGTTGGTTACCCATCATGGGACATGGACCAGGAAGAACCTCTGGTGTACCCAACGGATAACCAGAAGAAATGCAATGGCAAGTTGCATGAAGATTGTATGATGATTGGTGATGTTCCTGTAGTTATGAAGGAGCTGTCGTGGCGTCCGGGAACGGGCTGTACCAATTGTAAAGCTGGTACGGGGTTCGCGTATGATTTGGAAGGCGATGGTATCATTGACGATTACCAATTTACGTTGGATTCTACAGATTATCTGTACGTAAAAGCAGACGATGAAACACAGGAATGTCCTATCTATATCAATGATGATATTAAGGCTGATGCGGCTGGCTGTGTGCGACATCATATATCAAATGATGTCACGCATGCGTATGGCGCAGTAGCCATCACGGAAGGTTTTGTATATCAAACTGGCCAGGGACAAATGGACCCATACCGATTCTATTCGAAAGGCGGTTCATGGCCAAAGACTATTCTATGTAGGCGTTGTCCAATCAACTCATTCTCTACGGATAGGACAAATTGTATGAACTGTCCAATGGGTAAAACAACACAGTCGGAGGGAGCTACATCATGTGGTTTATGTAAACTGGGTCAATTCTTCTCTACAGAGAAAGATATACCAGCTACCAGACAATCGAAATGTGTAGACTGTCCTCCAGGAATGTACCAAGATGTAGAAAATAAAATATCTTCAGAATCGTTGGTACCGGACGGGTGGTTCGATAAACCCTTCTACAAGTCCAATTACAACGATTTACCTCCTTTTGCTAAAGGTTATGGTGGATGTAAAGTATGCCCACCAGGCAAGTTTAATCCATTCCCAAGACAAACAAAATGTTATGACTGTCCAAGAGGAACGTATGACCCACAGCTATCGAGGATGGGCGAGGTGGCAGAAGAAAGTGGAGGTGATTCGCCAATGGGATGGTCTATCACAGCGCGACGTATGCCTCGTGTTACTATGTCAGAGACTTGTATTACCTGCCCAACAGGTTCGTACCAAGACAAACCGGGACAATCTAGCTGTAAATACTGTGAGAATTTCTGGAAACTTGCCACGAAAGAAGTAGATAACTTTGCGGTTGGTTGTGAAGATTACGAACAACAAGGATACATTGATGTCGGTTCAGGTGATGGAATGAAACTATGTAATGGACATGGGACATGGGGAGGGCAATATGGTACAGGCGGAGGCGTGTACAACGGTTGCTACTGTACTTGTGAATCAGCAGAATTCACCGGCAACAAATGTCAATTTCAAAACAAATGTAACGCACCGAACGAGAGGTATGCCAACCAAAACCCAGAAGACGTGGACTATGGTTCGTACTGTGGTGTTGGTGGTGTTGGTACACCTAATGCGGACGGCTCCGTATGTAATTGTGCATGTGAGAATAATGTTCAAACGGTGAACTGTGACTGGAGCGGTGGTAGTACGACCTACTGGTGCCCTGGATGGGACTGTCCCACTGAAGGTCAGTTATGTCCAGCTGGTTCGGTCGGTGCTTCTATTGATTACTGTTGTTTGGGAGGCACGTGGAAAGCCGGGTCATGTCCTAGCTGTCCAAACTCATGGCAATATGGTATCTACTTTATGGGAGATGCTTCTATAGGTAGAGGAGATAGATGCGATGTAATGGCTGTACAAGGTCAAATGACTAGTTCACCAAACCAATGTTGTTCTTCTGGCTCGAGTGCTGGTTCTTCGTTCTCTTGGTCTGACTTTGGTTGGTTCTTCAGACGCCGACGTTTGTTATCTGGTGGACGGTTAAAATACGAATCGAAATATCAAAATGAAACGCTGGAACTTCTAACCAATGAAACGATGAAGGGATTCTCCGATGGTTGTATATCTTCGTTAGAAGCCCTCTGTTTCGATGCTATCAAGGATTATCCATCGTTTAACGAGTCTGCTTTCGAAGCGCTGGAGCTGTGTTACTGGTCAAAGATAAACCAGATGAGTCCGGAATGTCCACGTGACTTGCCAGGACCTAATCAGACAGGTAATAGCCGCAGTCATGGTTTAGTTCATGTACCAAAACCATTTCAAGCGAAGCATCCTCATTTCGTTATGGAGAAAGGGCACAGATGGGAGCATCTAGGAGATGGAACATACAAACTACACAAGTCTGCTCTTAAGGCTATACACAATAGTATTAAATTGGGTGCTCCAGAATACGACACATTGGACTATGGAGTTATGGAGTCCGTTATTATGGGAGAAGATTTGGGTGGTACATGCATGACTGACTCTACTCGCTACGATGGTGAAGGAGAAGGTGGTGTGTGTACATTAATATACGAGAATAGAGGCCAAGCGGCCACGGCTATTGGGGACTATTGGGATAATAACTTTGACCCGTCCCGTGATAAAGGACAAGGCATGTTTTCTATGGACGATAACAAGTTCTCAGTGATTGGTGCAAATGTAGTGTACAATGCGTTAGAATCTACGAAGGCAAAAATTATACCATCATGGATGATGCACAACACTCCATACGATTGCCAATTAAATTGTCCTCGTGGTAATTATTGGGAAGTAACAAATGTACAACCGTTTGGAACGTACAATCCGGGAAGCTTTACCGGTACAGGAGGCAACGAAGAAACGCGCTGGACAACAGAAGGTGTGGAAACCTATAATGCTGGTTCTTGGTGGGAAGGCGGACTGGCTTGTACGAATAAAGATGATGAAAATGAATGCTTTGATGGTGAAGATACCATATACGAAGCTTCATTAGTATGTCCTTACTACGCTTCTGTGTTGCAAGATAACCTATGTGCACAGTCGGACGACACAGGATGGGCTAACTACAAAGGTGGTATTGCTAAATTTCCATTCGCATGGGCCCGCCCAACGTTGGTCGATGAAGCGAATCTGCTGGGAGCTGGAAAGACTACTCTTTTCAGTAAATATATCAAAGTACCGGCAGCCGGTACGCCAATGGCAACGAGGATAAATGAGGTGGCACCGTACAGAACCATGTACGACGAGGCATTCTCAACTGTCCTAGTACCGGGGGCCTTTATGGGCACCATACAAGACGTCCAACCGGTGTTGTCTACTTGTTCCACTTGTGAAGCTGGTAGATACAATTCCATGGACGCACGCGAAGGTACCAACGTAACAGGTTGTGACCCTTGTCCTCCAGCTACATATTTGCCTAAAACAGGGCAGATATTCTCTACCAAGTGTACGGTATGCAAACCAGGTATGTACAATGAAGAATGGGGCCAAGCCAACTGTAAAGGTTGTCCTCCGGGCAGGTATGCCAGGTTAACAGCTAGTGTGTTCACTATCACAGTAGGAGCCGCGGGTTCTTCGACGGTGAACTCTGTCACATCTAGGAGTGAAGCACAGGCCGCCTGTGAGGCATCCAACATGGAACTATGTACCAAGGCACAAGTGGTCGCCAAAGGATGTTCAGCAACTAAACAACATGGTTGGACGACCGACGATTCTGGATATTATTGTCCAGAAACAACGACTACCTATAGCACCGTTGTAACCCAAACGAATACACATACTCCATGGGCTGTTCTGGGGCCATGGTCTACCTATATTAAATTGTGCCAGCAGACAGGGAGTTCTCTGACGAACGCGTGTAGGGACTCTTGTCTTAACCTCGCAAAAGGCTTTGGTGCTGTACAATTTCAACTGGTTTACGGGTCTAGTTGGATTTGGAATTGGTGGACTTGTTACATCTATAAAAACTACGGTTATTCGTCTGGTGCTGCTGGATATTACGCGTACACCATTGTGCGGTCAGAATCCCAGGTAGCAAGTACCAGCACGAAAGAATGGTGGCCTTCGCCGACATTCTTCGGTGTACCGATGGCTGTTGGAGCTCACTGTTGTTCTGCTGGGTATGAATGTACTGATTGTCAAATCGGGCGTTATAGTGATGAAGAAGGTTTATTACACTGTAAGAAATGTCAAAATGGCAAGTACCAAAACAGTCTGGGAACAATCGAATGTAAGAATTGTCCAATAGGAAAGAAAGGAGGAGGTTTAGAGAAAACCAGCAGTGGCCAATGTGTCATTTGCGAATCTGGTAAATACAACGATGAACCGGGCCTTCACCCATGTAAAGACTGTGCTACAGGAAAATACAATACTCAAACTCAACGTACATCCGAATCGAATTGTCTCGACTGTGCTTCCGGTAAATATGCCAACGTAGTAGGAACCGTCAACTGTAAAGACTGTGAACAAGGTAAACATCAAACTAGCACGGGGCAAGCATCTTGTACACCGTGTGAGATTGGTAGATACTCTTCTTCGCTGGGTCTGGTCGAATGTAATAATTGTCAGGCAGGGCGTTGGCAGTCTGCTACAGGAAAGACGGAATGTGTCCTGTGTAACCCTGGAAAATACAATCCGAACACAGAATCTACTAGCGAAAGCGTATGTACGGTTTGTGGTGGTACTACATTGTGTTCAGAAGCGGGAGCCGCAGCATGTAGTAATTCCCCAGCTGGAAAATACGTTGGAACCGGTGGGTCAAATAAACATTGTGTACCTTGTGAGGCTGGTAAACATCAAAACGGTGTGGGTACAACATCCTGTAAAAATTGTGCTGCGGCGAAATACGCCGACACGGTAGGGCATGTGAACTGTAAGAGTTGCCCAGGTGGTCAATACCAAGCCCAAACGGGTAGGTCGAGTTGTAACCACTGTGTCGCTGGTAAATATAGTGGTAGTGGTTCTACTAGTTGTAGCTGTTGTGCCCAGGGTAGATACAGTTCATCAGGGTCCGGGTCCTGCTACGCCTGTGGTAAATTAAAAGAGCCTAATTGGCCATACGCTAGACTAGCATCTGCTGCTTGTGGTGGATGTAGTGGTACGTATGCTGCTTGCCATCCATGCTGGGGAGGATTTGGTATCAAACCAATACATTCCTGTTGTGGTGATGGTAACGGTGACGGTTGTGGGGCTCGTACACTGAGAGTCTGCTGGCCAACGATATATGCCCCAAAAATATGTGCTCCTAGAGTATGTGTCTGGGGAGTATGCGGTGGTGGTGGATGTTGGGGTGGTGGCGTTTTGGTATCAGGCGGATGTACTCCATCGACGATTAATTGTTAAAAAAAATTAATATATAAGATAACTAAATAAAATAAATGATAAAAATCATACTCTTTATGCTTCTAAGCTTCGCTTCCGCTTCTTTATACAAGAGGGAGAACTGTAATAAGTATTATATGTTGGATGAATCGGTATTCTACAAATGCCAGCGAGTAAATTACTGGACAGATAAAGTTGCACAAGCAAAAATTGAAAACAAGACCTATCGATTTGACCCGTTTTCTTCCTTCAAGATTTGGCTTAACGCCAGTGGTATACCTGTCGGTATGTCCAGCAGTGATAGGTATGTGTTTGTAGTAAGAGATGGCCAAATAAACACTACAGAACGTATGTCTTGGAGTTTAAACCGTCTACTCAAATCTGAAGACCAGAAGGCATCGCATGTGTACAAAAAAGACACAGACTTTGACGATGACGACGACGATGAAGATGATTATGAAAATGAGGAAGGGAATTTCCTACAGTCTCATATGTTGACACACCCATTTAACCATAGCAAATGGACACAGATAGTCAAAGAATATTATTTGAACCCGTTGACAACACCTCAGCCAGATATAAAGGAGGATGTGCTCGATACATTGGTTCAACAATTGGAAGAAAAATCTCCCACATTTAAAGATTTTATACTCAGTTGTACGATGAAGAACGGCGATATAAGAATCGCACGGGTGGATATGAAGGTAGATTTGTCCGACCAGGACGGTTTAGATGTGGAACATTGTGAAATCGACGTACCAGCTACACACCACGACTGGGGCTTTACTCCCCAATATATAGTTGAGGGGGGAGAATAAGAGTATTTAAACATAAAACATAAAAATAATATGAGTAGAGTTGACAAATCATTTAACTGCTGTGGTAATAAACAAGGCGACTTGTATGTTACATCACTTAACTTTTTAGCTACTGCTTTTCACTTTACATTAGCATTTGGACAAGTTGTCGCACTATCTTACTGGAGAATTGACGAGGATTACGACGATGATAAAGTGCTTGCTCAAGCGTTTCTCTTTATCGGGCTAGGATTATATTGGTTTGGTTCCATATGGGCAATAATCAAAGTCAACGAGAAACCGAAAGAAAAGGTGTTGGATGTAGATATACAAGAACGTAATCTATACCCTTCTTGGGTCGCATTTGGCCTTGGTACCGCGCTAGCTCTGGCAGGAATGTGGTCCGCTGCTACCATGTTAGACGGAACCTTTCCTCTGGTCTACACAATAGCCCCCAACACTGCTGAACCTTCCGCACCGTTTGACTCTAGCATATGCAACGGTGTAGATTACAAGGACAAGGACGTTTTCGAATGGACACAATGTATACGAGACAACCCAATAAAACGTGATTTAACTATCTATCACATAACGGATGGTACTAAGATACCTTGGGTAGACGCCACAGGCGCGGGTTGTGAAACTAGAGATGCTGATGATACACTGTGCGCAGCAGACGACACCTTTAACGGTTACAGTTCCAACACTGCTTGTGTGGCTTGTGGTGGCGGCCAATCGTGTGCGCGTCGTGCCTGTTACATCGCAGATAACCCCAATTCATTTATTCAAGTATCAGAGGCTGGTGGTGACCCTTCTAGTTTTATCCAGATAGGTATTACAGAGGTAGTATGGCCATTGAAATCCAACACCACTGCGAACCCGACCAGTTATCGTACTAGAACCAATTTAGGTATATGGATAGCTACAGACAAAGACCAACTGGATGCTGGAGATATTGTAAAGTTCTATCAGAAAGGTTACGAGAAAGGCAAGTACGAGATTGGTACATATATGGAAGATGACAAGGTTGAATACTCTCGCAAATACTATGTATGGTGGCTATTGTTTGGCTTTAGTATCATTACAGCAGGGTTTCATATGGTTGCGGCTATATCCGGGTGGAAAGAAATCGACCCTATTACACAAGAAAAGTATATGAATATTCCAAAGCTTCCTATGGACGGTGGGTGGACATTTGAATCTGGTTATCTATTTGAACTAGAGAATGGTAAGACTCCATATAGGTGGTGGGAGTATTCTATCACGGCATCTATTATGTTTCTGATAGTGCTCCAGTTGAATCGTGTGACCGATGTATGGATAAATATAACAGCAGCGCTATTTTCTGCTGGATACAACACGCTTGGAGCAGCCATTGACAACACCAACAACTGGTTCTTTATTGCATGGTTCTGGCAAATATCCGGTATGATGTTCATTGCTCAGTTCTGGTTGTTGTTCTGGCAGTTCGAGTATACCATAGCTCCTTATTTGGATGAATCATTAGCAACTTCCGACTTGTGGGGCCAGTTGTTTACCTTCGTGAGAGCTGTAAATCTTGGAATCTTTATCACATTTTGTACGTTTCCAATAGCGAACATTGTTCATTTGTTGTACCGTGTAGGAGGGTGGAGATGGGGCGGTGACACAGAAAAGAACCAGAAAAGAAATTGCATGTACAGGATTGAATCGACTTATATCATTCTTTCCTTCACCTCTAAAGCTTTACTGGTGTTCTTTGTATTTTGGGGAGTGGCCGCTCGTAACGATTAGACACTATATATAAGAAGTTAGATATATGTATAATATCATGGTTAGAGTAACATCTGGCTCAGTTAGTAAATTAGCTACGGCAGTGGGCGGTATAGGCTTAGTCCTCGTAACTTTCCACGCCGTTACATACACACAATATGTGGACGATATAAACATATTACAGAATAAAGAGACGAGCGCTGGAGATACGTCAGATGTTCCGTTAGAATTATTGTTACCAATAGAAGGCCTCGCTAGTCTTTGCTTATTCGTCGCTGGTATGGGCGGTGGATTAGGTGCTGGAAATAAGGTTGCCCCTGGTATTATGTTCTTTCTATGTACGTTAGCAACCGTTTTCTTTTCCGGAACAGCCATCTACAGAACGTCAACTCTTTGGGGAGAAGCCGAAGGTCAGTGTAAATACACTGGCGACCCAGACATCCACGGAGTAACAGGCGATTATATTAGAGCTTGTCCAACTACTAGACACAAGGCACAGAAACCATCACCAAGTGGGGGCACGTGGAACATTACACAAAAAGAACCCGTCCTAGCGTCTGACTGTATATTCTGGTTTTGGGACAATACATTTACATTAGAATCTGCCATATTATCATCCGGTGGAAATTCCAACGGTGGACAACAAGTAGCAGGTGTCACGGTTGACCCGGCAAAAATAGCTTCGCTCAAGAATGAAATGCTTCAAAATATGGATTGGGCAGATAAACATAACTATGGTTTCTTCCCGGTTGAGTCTGACTGTAGTAACGATTTGGGCGCTACGGACTGTATTCCAGACGGTAGAACAGTGTTCGAAACGATAGAGGTCAATGCTAGGTCTACTAACGATGGCGGAGCAGACAAATATGGTATCTCTATCGTAAAGGAATTACCAGGTCCTGCTGGTAACAAACAGTTGCCAGATATTACTTTTTGTTATTACTGGGGATGTGATGAGGTCTGTAACGAATTCAGATACCGCATCAACAGACTATTACACTATGCATCAGGCGTTGGGGCATTTTTCTCCCTTATATTTACCGCTGTAAGTGGTGTGTTTGCTGCTGGTACCAAAGTCGGTTACGGTATCACATCAGACTATTTGAAGTCTGGGGCCGATAAAGGAGATTTAGAAGCACAGTCAACCGAAAGAAATAAAAAATGGAAACCTATGAACGTAGATAGTAGTATCAGCCGGCGAAAGGATTCAAAAAAGCGCGTGTTGCGTTTTTAGGTATAAATATAATACATATCTTAACTATTATGACTGAAAAACCTATAACTTTACCAAACTTATGCCCCCATGTTCGAATTGAAATCGATGGAAAAGCCTACCGCGTTTTTTCTATCCGCTATACCCATCCTAAAGATTCCAGTGAGAATGCATGGACTATTTTCCGCGTTGAAGGCGATAAGCCCATTTTGATTGATAAGGATACGATGCAAATGCTAGCTGGGAAAGAAATTAACTGGCTTTACAAAGAAGGCATTTCTTCCGTCAACACCGAACCCACTATCGCAGCATGCGAGATAAGGGAAGACGGACCTATTGTAGAAGAAGTGGACTAAGGTTGGATGTTTGCCACTATATAAAAGATAATCATTATGCATATACATCATGACCAACAAACTCCAAGACGATGTTAGACAATACACGCGACGTGCGCGCAAAGCACGCTCTACCCCTTTGAGCTTTAAAGACTTCAATACTAAGTACGGTACTAGCTTACCGCTAGGTGCTGACAGTGAAAAAGCTGTGGCCACATTTCGTAAGAGTTGGAGCAAACAATTAAAGGCAAATGGCTTTCCTATTCGAGGTCGTATGTACAATCTTTATAAAGCTGTTTCGAAAGAAACGAGCGCTGTAGTAGCACCTTCTCTAAAACGTGAGCTTATCCCGCCACCTGCTTCAGCTATCAACGCTTCCAGCACGCGCAGTTTGGGCCAAATTATGAAGAAACCTAGAGTAGAAGTAAGCGCAGAAGTTAAGAGAGCAGTTGGAGACAAACAGAAGCCAGAAGCTTACACCATGGACCATTTCAAGAAAGACTTGGCATCGTGGAAAGCTGCTAATCCTGGCTCGAAATTAAACAAGGAAACACAGGTAGTCTTTTTCGTACCAAATCAAAAGGTAGACAATATGGAACATTTTGCGTCCAAATTGACCCGCAACACTGGCCAGAAATTAGAAACCGGTGGAATGTTTAAAATGAGGTCAGGCATGAAGAAAGAAATACATGGTATCGATACCAAAGTAGCAGCAGAAATCGTAGCGTCCGTTACCAAAGGTGGTAAAGGTCCGTTCTTTCTTCCTATCGCTTGTGTTACAGGTGCTCACAAATGTAATTGTTAATAATAAATATTTTTTATTTAATAAAATTCTTGATTAGCCCTCTCTACAGCCATAATAACCATCCATTCTAACCCACTCATTGAATGAATCGACACCTTTGACTTTAAAAGTTGTACCAGTGGTAAGGGAGACGACATCATAAACAATGTTGGAACGCCAGTTATCCACACTTCCAAATGGTCTTTACGATAGTCTTGCTGCTCCCATTGAGGATGTCTCAACTTGATACACTCTACTACGTCTTTAAACATAAAGTATTCCTGGTCGAATAAGGATTGTTCCCTGGGTCTAAAGGATAATGATTCTTCTTTATCTATTAGAGCCATTTGGTATCGCTCCTCCAAAACTTTAACGGTTAACTTAATCAATTCCTTGTTTAAGAAATCCATCAGTTTTTGTCTTTCGTTGTGATGTATTATATCATCATTTCGGCCTTCGTGTACGACAGAAATCATCTCCCGCAACAATCTATCTCTGTTCCCATCTTTACTGTAATTCCAATGTCCAAGCGTCTGTTCAAACCGGTTAGCTTCTTTAAGCTCGTAAATATAGTTTTCAAGCGCATCGTTACACTGTTGGTATACATACCTTCTCCAATTTGCGATGAATCGAAACTTACTTCTTGGTAGTTTTTGCATATCTACCATCCTTGGTAATAATTCCATTTCTTCTTGAGACCATCCCACCTGACCAGTAGCTAACTCGATTGGTGTCGTTAATTTTCTTTCTTTTACTGACGAATCGGGTTCGATGAATGCGAATTCTTTTTGTAATCCAAGGACAACGGCCGCTTCCCAATAATTCCTAAGTGAAGCCCTTGCTGCAAATCCATAGAGTCGTTCTTTTTCATCTTTACCCAGAGGATTTTGTGGGTCATTTTGTTTTGTAAAGTCCTTCAATACATTTTTACATCTGGCAATATAACTTGGATGTGTGAACTCTCTGTATTCTGGAAATGCTTCTTGTTTAGAATATCTTTTTTCCCCTCCGCGTAAAATGCCCATAAAATCACGAAAATACGTACTATTTTCTGTCCCTGGAGAAAACTGAAGATATTGGGCGATGTTGGCAAGCAACCGGTCGATATAAACAAACCCCTGACGAACATCGTACATATGTTCCATAAGGTCAAACAACGGCGGTGTGGGTGATGATATATGTGTATGTTTACCGTTGTCAACACCATAGAAAAAATCTAAGTGGCTGTCTATAAAATCCTCCGAACTGTAAGGTATCAATAATATTTGATGGAAATAATCTATCATCTTGAGCAGGTATGATGCTACATTCTTTAGCGAGACACCGGGTTCCCAACGCGAGTTTTTTGTGACTTCATAAATTTTAGGAGCGAATGTTGGTTGTTCGAATGCCTTATACGTGCCTACGGTGCTATTCTTACGTATAATTCCGTCATCACTGATAGTGAGTAATCCTTGAGCGGCAGCCGGTGCATAATATTCCAATTTAATCTCCGCATCTACTCCATTTTCGAGATAATCCCAATATACGTCACGCTGTGAGTATATATTCCCACCGCGGAAATCTCTGGAGCGTTTGACCACCTTCGGGATTGGAATCAAGCTTACGTATCGGTCGTATGACATTTCTTGACCAGTAGGCATTCTTGGTGCGGAAGGACGAGGCTGGAATGGTGCTGGCGCTTTTTTAGCAGGCGGTTTAACCTCCTGGTATTGACCGCCTATTATCTGTGCTATTAACTCTACGTTTTCTTCTGTTTGTTGACATATCTCGCCTGAGCAAGTGCCTCTGATTTGGTTCAATAATTTTCGTCGAACCAGACTTTCGAGTTGTCTCTTAACCCCAGCTTCTTCTTTATCCGTGCGAATCCACAATACAATGTCACCAGGACCCACATTTCGTATAGGAGTTTCAATCGTCATATCATTATGCACCACGAAAGCCTTGGTCTTTGCTGTCTCTAATTCTTTTTTAGCAGCACCAGCACGGTACCTGTACACTTGGATATAACCTGGTTCATCTATCATTTGCAACACCTGTGCGTCGTTTAAAACGTTATGGTTGATAATTGAATATCCGTATATGTCCTTTGTCTTAGCTCCTGTAACTTGAAAATATACTACCAACACATCACCATTCATTGCTGTGCTCCTCTTTTCCTCATCGAGCCCAGTGTCCAGAATAATATATTTTATATTTTCAACTACCTGCCCGACGATGGTATTTGTGTCTACGTCGTCTTCCTCCTCATTTAAAAATGCAATACCAGGCGGTGGTGGCGGAGGTTCTACTGGCGGAGGCTGGGGTCGAGTGTTAGTCTTCGATTCATCGTCAGCGACAACAGGTGGTGGTGCCTGAACATCCGTATCATTGCCCCCTAGCCTGTTTTTGAGTTCATAGTTTTCACGGGATAATTCTGCGTTCTTTATCCTTAGGTCGTCGTTACTAGCAATCAATCTTTGGTTCTCTTGTTCCAGTCTAGTAATCGAATCCCTCAACTGGTCCATCTGAGCTTCCAATTTTACTTCAATTTTACGTTCTCTACGTGAAGATACGTTAGCCATTTGGAATGATAGGAATGATGCTTATACTGCTTCTTTTTAAAATGAGAACGTCCTACTTAAGGCGATGTGTAACTGACCATATACATGTCATCATTTGTTACGGAAACGCAGCATGATGGCTTAAAGAATAAAGTGATAAATATGAAGGTTATATCAAAACTACAACCGCATGTGCGTTTAGACACGAGTTCAAAATTGTTTAAGATATACGTTCCAACAGCATACATGCCGGTATGGGTACAAAGATGGTGGGCTGTCCACAATAGAAAAACCGACATCGCACGCGTGACCTTGTTGTACGAGGAAGTGTTTAAACTGGCAGAGAAAGGTGTAGAGGATGATGATAAGGTATTGTTAATGACTGCTTTAAAGGAATCTATAAATGGATTAAATAATTTAAAAACTACTTATGAGGAAGACATCACATGCGCGGCTTCAATTGAATACATCATTGAACGGATTGGCCCCTATATAGCAGAAGAGCAGTGATTGGACAATGGTATTAACGTTGTCCAATGGAATATTTTCACCGCCCAGTGTACTGTATATAAATTCTTCCACCGATTGTTTCGGTGTTTTACCACTTAAGTTACCTATTTGAATAGTTCTAGTTACTGCGTTTATCAAATATTCTTCACAGCTATATCCCTTATTCCATAATATCGATTCTACCATGTTTCCAATACCCTTTAACTTGCGTAGACTAGACATGTACGCAGGGTACACAGGGCCATTTAATTTGAACTGGCCATTGGTAAAAACCTTTAAACATTGATATAATTTTCGCGTGTCCGCTTCGGCTCTATGTGCGCCTGTATGGTTTTCTTTGAGTATCAGTTGTACCAAACCTTTGAGAGAATAGTCTACCGTCTTTAGATTATCTCTAAAAAAATGTAATGAATCAAAGAAAAGCCAGTTTTGTGGTATTATCGAATGGTACATAATAATATGGTTTTCCAACACTGGTTTGTCGGAAGAGAAATTATTGTGCGATATAAACACAGCGGTTTGCCCAAATACACGTCTCTCGACCCAGCTCATTACCCGTTGCCAAATAATATTGAATGGCAAAGCCTGACTCTCGTTTAAAAATGCTCTAGTTAGAGGGAATAAACCCTCTACAACAGGTGGGGGAAAATTAAGCACTTTAGGGTCTGGGTCGATAAGTGTCGTAAATGTTTCGCCTGTGTTGACATGTAATATAGATATGTCCCATATTTGGCATGATTTCGTTATATTCACATCACCTATAAATTCTAAATCATAAACAAAAATATGTTTTTGCCCTAACTGTTCGAATACCTTCATTTGTTAAGACAAAGAGTAGCTTTATACCTAATTTTATTCGGTCACTGAAACACATGTTCATAAACAGATAACACTGTAGCTGGTGGTCCAAATCCGCTGTATCCATGTTTAAATAGTTTAATACCGATAAGTACATCGTGGAATAGGATTGTATGTCTACCATGCATGGCAGCATTCCTACGAATATTAAACATTATCTGAGGCATCGCCAGATTCATCCAGTCCGCACAAGATTTCATTATATATTCTACAGGGTACTATTTATACACCCGTATATTCCTGTAATATGCAACCACCTCCAGCAAAACGTCAGAAGGCCATGGCCCAAGCAGAGATAGTCAACTTTAGACCACTACTAGTCAAAGCATACGAATATTTCGAGTTACTAGAACTGAATAAAATTAATGGTTTAGTTATGAACAAACATATCAGCGCTTTAAACGCTAGCTCAAAACGTAAAACAGAATGTTTAGGCGATATACGACTGGCTCAAATTAGAAAAAGAATGGACATGTTCCCAGGTTGGGAACGTTCTGAGATGCAAAAGCGCTTCCATGAAGGGTTCCTCCAAGCTGTTGCCCTACATATATATAGAGAGGACGCGGACGTTGATATGGACGCCATTTGTCGTATGAACGACTGGCCCAATCTGAAACAGCAAATTCTGTGCCAAACGCCAAGGCGTTTTGGAAAGACAACGGCGGTGTCGATGTTCTGCGCCGCGTACGAGATGACCGTACCCAAATCCGAACAGTGTATCTTCTCCACAGGGAAAAGAGCTTCTGATAAACTGGTAGAGAATGTAACCAACTTTATCAAGATGCATCCAGGGCAAGAACAATTCATCAAGCGTAAGGGTGAGATTCTATATTATTACGGAGAGCGTAAGGGAGACGTGCGTAAGTGTTCCAGTTATCCGTCCGGTTCTAAAGCACTGAGAGGAGTAGGGGGCGATGTAATATACTTAGAAGAGGCTGCTTTTATGGACCTTAAAATGTTTAACGAGGTTATCGTGCCCCTACTCGAGCTTGAGACAACAGCATTGATATGCATTTCCACTCCCCAAGACTCTACCAATTTTTACAGTCTGATGTTCGAGATGAAGGACCCTTCTGGGGCCCACTTGTTTAACCAGCAGAAGATTGAGATGGTATGCGAGGATTGCAAACGCGGTCCGCATCCTGAGAACTGTACCCATATGAAGCATTTATTACCTAGGTGGAAAAGTGGGGCCAAGCAAGACATGGTTAAGCAGATATACGGAGATAACGCTACAGATATGCTTAGAGAAAGCATGGGGGTCACAACAAATGACTCTTGCTCCGTGTTCCACCAGAGATGGGTGGAGAACTTTAAAAAGCGTCCACCCTACGCGTTCGTCAATAGGCCCAAATACATTTTTATCGGGTGTGACCCCAACGGAGGTGGAGATTCTGAAATGTGTGTCTTCTCCGCTTCCATGGAGGCTGGCCAGTTTATCATCGTTGGTATCGAGTCACAACATACCAAAGGTTATGGTGATATCAGGTCTCTACTGGTGACGCACGTAACGCAGTTGAGACGTACGTACAAGTCGGCCACCTTTATATTCATACCAGAATCCAACCTTGGACATGAAGCCTCACACATGCACCATATGTTATCAAACCAACCAAGGTTTCATTCTTTAATGGAACGAGGTGAACCTGGTGTTATTACCACTCATAGGAGAAAGGAACTCTATGCAAATTACGCTGTTGAACAATTCGCTGGAGATGCTATTCATTTCGCTAAAGATTCGGAGTTTATATGTATGAACCCATTCCAAGATGCCAACAAGCGTGCTATCATAGTCAAAAAGAAGTTTTTACAGCAGCTTGGTTTTTTCAATAAAATAGTTATTCCACGCGGAGAACCTGAAGAAGGTGCAATACCAAAGGTGGTATACTCAGGTAAGAAGTCTGGACCCGATGATACTATCATGACGATGGTTATTACACTGTATTGGGCCATGATGTTTATGACCAATCGGTCCACACCGAATGCTGCGACACTAAAGTTAACGTAATATAAATAACCCCTTACTTTACATAAAATGAGAGTTGGACAACATATTCTTATAGCAATGAAAGAAAATGGAAAAGATGTTATTGGGTTTGGTAAAATTAAAAACATTGTATTGGTACAGGCCGCGCCGATAGTCGTAGAAATTAATAAATTTTGGGGCAGGAACATAACTATACAACACCTAAAGAAAGAAACCAAAAACTTCACCCTCCAGGAAATAAATTGTCCTCGCAATGCTATCATCGAGCTTGACTGGCATTCGTATTACTTACAAATCCAGGAAGGAGAGCGCAGAGCGGAGTGGGAAGTAGACCTTCGTAAAGATGTTGGAAAGGGAAGAGAAAAATTGGTGGGCGCAGAAATAAAGTCGGATGTAAGAAGGGCGGCCGATTTAATGGCCGAAACTTACAACATGGTGGTGATGGACCTCAATTGGACCCATCGTCAAAATAAAGAATACGACGCAAGGCTCACGTCTAGGATTACTCAAGGCGGTGGAAAACGCCGGCTCACGCAAAAAAGCGTAAGAATGAGACAGGAAATGGCTAGGAAACAGCGTGAGAAAAAGAAAAAGGCAGAAGCGAAGATACCCAAAAAAAGTGATTTAGTTATCGTTAGCAACGTGCGTGGATATAAAAATCGGAAATTCCAAATGATAGTAGCTGCCGTAGGTCCAGCAACATTGGGAGAAGGTGATATGATACGAGACCTCGTGTGGGACGATGGGAATCAGCGTATACCATTGACATTGCCTGCCTCGTATGTGGGAAAATTAAGCGGGACACAGGCTTTAGCATTCTATACGAAGGGATTCCCGCAAAAAATTATATTTGATATCGTACAATGGACCAGAACTGGGAATCAGAACTTTATTAAGAAGGAGGTACCACCACCAGCCCTAACAATTCGCAAACCCATGCAAGTGGAGCTGAAGATGTAGGATACGCTACGAATATGCGAGTTTATTAATAACACATATATAAATAATAACAAATGAATAACTCACCTAATTCTATACAAAATTTAACAAAACCAACAATTATGAACGGACTTAACAACCCTATATTGAAGACGGACAGCTACAAGGAGTCGCACGGTCCCTACTATCCAGAAGGCACTACGAAGGTACACGCTTACTTCACCTGTCGTAAAGGCGGTGCGCATGACGAGATTGTATTCTTTGGTTTACAAATGCTACTCAAAGAGTTGAGCGTTCCTATCACCAAGGATATGATTAAAGAAGCTCAATCGTATTTCGAACTACACATGGCTACCTTTGACGCGGATAGATGGTACCACATTGTAAACGAACATGAAGGCCGTCTACCACTTACTATCTGGGCAGTACCAGAAGGTACCGTCTGTAAAGCTGGCGACCCGCTTATTGTAGTGGAGAACACGGACCCAAAATGCTTCTGGCTTACCAACTATGTAGAGACACTTCTCGTACAAGTATGGGCACCTACTACCGTTGCGACCAATTCATACCACATGAAAAAAGACCTCATGAGCGCTCTTAAAATGACTGGCTCAGTTGACCATTGGAGTCATAGAATACATGACTTCGGATGCCGTGGCGTTAGCAGTATGCAATCAGCAGCTATGTTGGGCTGTGCTCATTTGGCCGTTGGCTTCTCTGGTACAGACACCGTTCCTGCCCTTGTAGCCGCACGCGAAGTGTATGAATCACACTGTGCCGGATTTTCTATTCGCGCAACCGAACATTCAGTTGTTACCGCGTTTGGGGACTCGCCACTTGACGAGCTTAAAGCCTTTGAGAACTATCTCAGTAAAGTTCCAGACGATGCTATCGTTGCCTATGTTTGCGACTCCTACAACATTTACCAGTTCATTATAAACATTATTGGACACGTAGACATTCGCAAAAAGATTATGTCACGTACTGGCTGTTTGGTTATCCGCCCAGATTCAGGAGACCCACCGACCGTTGTAGTTGATGTATTGGAGGCATTGGGGTCAGTAGTCCATGGTATTACTATGAACAAACATGGTTACAAGGTATTACCACCACAGCTGCGTGTTATTCAAGGCGATGGTATCGATGCCAAAATGATGGTTAAGATTCTTGTGGCCGTAACTCAACGTGGATGGTCTGCTGACAACATTTCGTTTGGTTCTGGTGGTGGATTGTTACAGAAGTTCAATCGTGACACGCTTAAGTGTGCGTTTAAAGCATCTTATATTGAAGTGAACGGTGTAGGTCGTGACATATACAAGACACCTATCGACGCCCCGGGTAAGAACTCACGCAAAGGGCCATGTAGTGTCAGCAACATGTCGTTGGTATATGACAACGGTGTCACTATTCGCCAGAAATTCGATGATATCCGTAAGCGCAACGCTCTAGCGTTGACGGACATTCCACAGTTCCACGATGTGTGTATCAAGCACGCCATTGACCCACGCATTGCTCAAGCTGAGGTGTTGCCATATAACCATGGCAAACGTGAACGTCCATTTGGATATTCAAACCGTGTAGCATCGAGAGCGGCGAAGTATGCGAAGAAGGAGTTCAGAGAGTATAAAGTAACATTTTAACTAATATTATGGTTAAACGTATAGCTGTTATAGGACCTTATAGGGTTGGAAAAACCTGTCTTATTCTAAGATATCTAAATCAACCTTTTACAGAGTCTTATATTTCTACCATGTTTGGCGAACCGTATGAAACACATGGGGTGACTCGTGATATTATATGGGATACACCATCCTCCCAACGATTTGAAATAGACCGTAAGCTATGGGCTCGAGCATCTGGTTTTGTATTGTGTTTCAACCCATTTGACGATGATAGTTTTTTCTTAGCACTTAATCTAGCAGACGAGATAGAAATAGGCGACAAACCAGTTGTCATGGCCGCTACATATGCGGATAGAGGTGCTGTGAACATAAAACCAGCATGGTCTCAGGAAGCTTCCGTACGAGGGTGGAAAATCATCAGGACAAGTTCGAAGTCAAATACAGGCGTTACACACGTCTTTGGAGAAATATTCGCACAGACTCCAGAGTCTAATACAGTAGAGCTCGGTCGATTAGAATATGCGACAAGTGTAATGAGTTCATGTATATATAGCGGAGTTAACAATTACATATATGAGTTGGATAGAGACTATAGCGGAATGGACTGACACGACTTATTATGAGACTGCTGGCATATTGTTGTTATTATTTCTATGCATGTTGTGGTGCATCTACACCATCTGTAAAGGTTTGTTAGCGCCGTGCATAATGGTGTGTAATTGTTTACAGTGTTTACTGATAAATCCATTGTGCAATGCTTGCTTCGGAAGGTCTTCAAAAAATAACTATGTAAAGGTCGAGCAAGAGGATAAAGATGCAAACAGGTCAGTGGTTTGACAGACAAGACATATACGACAACATGCACGACTTTCTAAACGAGATGGTAAACAAGAAGGAGTTGAGAGAGGAGCAAGACATGGACAAGATATATGAAGAAGTTATGGATTCAAGTACAACGCACTTTAACGAACCGATGAAGGCGTTGGCCTATCCGATGATTTGGTCGTTCATTATCACTTATGCGGAAGACAGAATCAAATACAGAAAGGACCTGGTGTATCCTCGTAAATATTTAAGAGTTGCCAAGTCTGTATTTTTCCAGAGACAGGAAAGTTAAAAAAAGAATATAAAACTTAACTAAATATATATTATATGAACGAAACTATAGTAAACGAGTATCCCAAGTATTATGTAACACCCTACACTTTTTTCACTGTTTTTTGTATACTGTGGATAGCTACTGCCTGCTGCCGCGCAATGGCTATGCCACTTAAAGTATTATATGGCGTGACATTAGGAATGACTAAAGGTGTGGAAGCGTTGATTAGAATAGCCTCAAAACGCAGGAGTGATGTATAAATGTCGTCTTCGTAATAGTAAATGAACAGGGTAGACGAAATATTTTGCAAGATGTTAAAATATGATTCGGCATCGTTGGGTTGCACAGATTCTCCATATCTTATAAAGAAAGACATTATCCAAGCCGGTTTAATCGGGGCCACCTTGCCTATAATGAAACATCTTAGAGACTTTATCATGACTCGAAATGAAAATAGAATGATAGTATTTAAAGATAAGTGGGGCACCGCTATCGCTATTCTCAACACAACAAGAGTATCATTAGACGGTTCACGTACCATTGACTGGGTGGAGATGCCGAATGAATTGGATATAAAGTTGCCAGGCGGAGAGGAGATGACTAATCCGGTATGGGTTACCACCTATAGACAATCATAACATGTCGTCTCCTATTTCATCAGCGTTAATGGATGGGTCTCTGAGTTCGCCCTTATTCCACCAGTTGTCTATTCTTAACCATACTTTACTCATACCCAGACTAAAACCATCTCGTTTGATTTTCCACAGGCTATAGATGACAAACAGCGGTATGAGTAGATACGACATGGCAAACACACACAGCACCTTTCTAGATATCCACATACCCATTACCAAGTAGCAAAAAAAGTAATACACAATATAATATGCCGGTCCCATTAAATTCAAGTCGTAGGAGAGTTCGAAAGCGAAGCAGCATATCCATACTATTAATTCCATAACCGCTTGACTAGGGTCTTTGTTGCGCTCTACATGGTGTGCTATTCTACATATAATAATGGATAACACTGGCAAACCTAACATCCAAGGCGTACCAGCTAACCACACTTTGGAATCATGACTCAGTACCCAGTGGAGGACAGACGTACTGAAGAGTTGAACCGTCCATCTATTGGAATCTTGTATGATAACATAACAGGAAGTCATAACCGTTGTTAACAGAACAAAAAATAACCAGAGAGCAGATATCATACCAATATCCATGATAAAGCCCAGGTCTCTCAGAGCGAACAGAACAATGACAAATCCCCAGATACAAGTCCACAACATCAACGACGTTCTGTCTGGACCGGCAATCTGTGTTGATTTTTCTATCTGTACCATATCCTGATGTAGTTTAAACCCTATGGCAAAACCTATGGTAGTGTATACGATGAGAAGATTTAGTAGAGGAATCACTTGCCACGGTGTTTTATTACAGGCAAAGTAAGCAGAGAATGTAGCCATACTCCATATAGATAGAATAAAAGTCTTCATTTATTAATTTAAACACTATTATATACTCAATTCTGTTTACGAGTCTCGCAATATGCATCCTTCAGGGGTTTCGCTATGTATACATCTATTTTACTACCTTCCAAGTATGGTTTACGTATGTTATCTTCTAACCAGACAAGTATGTTGTGTAATGGCATTTACATATAGTTGAAATAGTTTATATAATGTTAATATTTTACTTTAGATTTAGTACAGAGCCCGTTAGCCCCTCTATAGTAGTGAGCTTCCATGGTTGGGTCTGGTAGCATATCATTACCGTTGCAATAACACACACCTTTCTGTTCTATTTTAGACGGGATGACCGCTCCTCCACCGTCTAGGAAGTTCCATTCGCCAGAATAATATTGTTCCAAATAGCCACCTTTTTGGGAAAGTTCATCGACACACATGGTCATCTCAATGGGTTTGCCACCACAAGATTGAGTACAGGCTTGTCTAGGCGTTCCGTCACTACCAATATAATCCCATATGTATTGCGGAGCGATAGAAGCACATACCTCCACTCCCAACGGCAGTGTACGCGGGCAGGACATCATGAACCAGTCGGAACCGATTTCCATCTTGTAAAAATTAGGAGGTGCTTCATCGCACATAGCTCCCTTGGCTGCTACCGTTGGTATGTCTAGCAATTGCGTAGAACAACCACATTTGCCAGCATTCATTAACCGTATTTGATATTCGGCATTTGGTTCATCTTCTTTTCGTTCGCCTATCGCATCTGCGTAGATACAACTACCTAACCCTTTCTTCCAGTTACAGGCTGCTACTCCCGTTCCGTTCTCTGAACCTGGACACATTAGACATGCTGTCTGCGCTTCTACTGCGTTGCCAGCGAGTAAAGAAGCGTCTATATCTGCTGGTAAATAGAAACCTTGTACACACTTCTGACACGTCTCTGAGTAAATAGAAGTGGCCAAGCACTCGCAGAACTCTCCTCTCCATGTAGACCCTGTTTCTATATCCGTCTGGCATTTACATTCCATGCCAGTGTACTCGTTGAAAACGTCATACATTGGGTTACAGGTTCCTTTACCATTACAGATAGTCTGACCATTGACATCAATGTCATTGTCCCAACCCGGACATTCGTCACAAGCGGGTGGGAATCTTCCCATAACTATTGGTCCGTACTCTGTTCTTACACCGTCTACATAAGTGTCGTTGCCTCTACAGTTGTAACAAGTGGCATTGCCACGTTTGGGTTCCGAACAGCAGGTTCTTTCTGTACACTCGCCTTCTGTATCCCATCCTGCTGGTAATATAGAACCAATATAGGGATTGCCCATAAAATTACATTCGTCGTTCTCTCTACAGACAACTCCGTTGAATTCTTTGTCCCAAGCTTCAGTAGGACCATTTGGCCAGCCATAAAGCGACCTACAACGCCCAGCACAGTTAAAGGTTCCTGGACAGTCGGTGTCTATTTCGCATATGTCCCAAGATGGAGTGCATTGATTTTTGATACCACCTTCTGGAATACCGGCCATACAATCTGTACCACTACAATCCCAGACATGCTTCTCGTATGCTTCATTGTGCCAGCAAGAGCCGTGCCCGTTGCATACGTTATCATCGTTCATGGGTAATGAACCATTCCATCCTAAACATGGTTTACATTCTACATCTGGGTGACCGCCATGATATGCCGAACACTTCCCACATACGGGCCAGTTAGTGGGGTAAGTCCAGTATGCCGAATCGGTAGTGGGAATAGACTCTGTTTGAGTCCATCCACGTTTACAAAATACATATGGATACTGAGAGTTGTCAAACCCAGGAGCTTCTATTTCACATTTCTCGCCAGTCCATACACGTTCACATACACAGTCACCTGAAGTGAAGTCGCGTGTGTAATGTATAGCGCATATAGTACAGTTGGTTCCAACATATCCTTGGTCGCATGTACAAGTTCCTACTCCCATGACTCCATCGTCACAGGCTCCGTGGCCATTACATATACCACCTTCTACTCCTAATCCAGGACAATCATCGCAATGTATGCCCCAATAATCTGGTTTACACTCGCAAACATTTAGATACAACGGGTTACTGTCCATGGATAATATACCTGTGACAATAAAAATCAATGCCATAGCTAGCATTCCACAGTTCATCATAAATTGTTCGGTTCGATATGCCCTGACAAAACTGATGAGGTGGGCGGAAAACCAAATCAGCCACTGCCAGAATACCACTACACCAAGACCTACCCATATTGCGGAGAATACGAAACCATGGTTTATCTCGTCTAAACTGTAACCAGAATCGTTTATCTTAGCGATACCTAACCCTGTAATACCTATTCCCGCAGGAATTGCAAGTGTGGACAACACGACAAAGAGAGCTTTCGGTTCCATTTGGTTAGTAGTCTTGTCTATTTATACGTGTTTCGTTCCGGTTGACTATCAGATTTATTTCACTATATCTAATATAAATCTCATGTAAATGTATTCACACCCAGAGATTAATTACCAACCACAACATCCAATGTTAAAGTCGATAAAAAGTTCCCAAACCGAAGAAACTGAAAATCTGGGCCTAGAAGAAGTAGCCTCCTCAGGTTATTTCGGAGGCTCTGAGACTTACGAAGAAGTTAACTTCGTCGATGCCGGCGAGTGGAGCGTACCCCAACCGGATTTTAAAGAAATCCAACACGGTAATTTCTTCGATAGAGGGAAATGGGCGGCCTTTGGACTCGCTATTAAAGCAGATGCCGCGACAGCGAGAAAGAACATGAAGACACAAGCCAAAAAAGTCGATGATTTGTTGAAGGATTGGAAACCAAAGGAAATGGCTAAGAGAATCGTACGAGGTTTAAAGGGTAACCAGAAGATGTCGAAGGCTCATGCGGCCGAGGCGCTGGAGGCATTGAATAAAATTGGTGAAGTGAAGACTATCGCGGGTAGGTGGTCCAAAAAGGCTAAAGGTGGTAAATTCCGACAAAACAGAGACCTCATTACTATGGAAGATGAATCAGGTATGACCGTGTACAAGCCACAATCAGAATGGGGTGAGCTTAATGGAGCCGGTACGTTATACAGTAACGTTACATCCGGCGAAGCGTACAACCGCATTGCGAAAAAAGCAAGCGCCAAAGTCAAAGCTCAAATTGAGTCTGAAAACGGAACGCAAGGTCTTCAGGTTTTAAAAGTCGGCGATAGATTTTACGGCTACGTCGTTCTTGGTATTTCTGACAAGAAAACTGAAAAAGACTTTGAGTTTCCATATAAAATTATAACTGATTAGCATTCCGCTTACCAATCAGATTTATTTCACTATATCTAATACAAATCTAAAGGACATATAATGTATTCACACCCTGAGATTAATTACCAACCACAACATCCAATGTTACAAAATTACACCAAAAACCAAAGAGGTTACACCGTTGAAGACGAAGGCATGTTCGACAGTATCAAAAAGGGTCTATCTGCCGCCGCCGATGCTGTTAAGAAAGGCGCGAAAGCAGCGTTAGAAGCGGGAGCCAATATGGCTGGTGTCTCCACAGCACCTAAAGCTAAGATGACCGCAAAAAATGGTACGGATTGGCTTATGTATTACATGAATGCCCGCAAACTCATGAACAAAGAGGTACCACAGAAAGATGAAAACAAGTTGGAACAAGAAAACAAAAAGTTGTACCAAAAACTGCTGAAACAGACGGACGGGGTTATTTCGTATGATGATGCCAAGAAACTTGCTGGTGTAAAGTAAATATTTTTTTTAATAATTATAAATTAAGTTGAATTTGATTAAAGTTTTATTGTAACAGGCCTTGTGCCGTGCGTACTTTCTCGTACTCCATATCCTTAAGGAATGCATTCTCTCCAGTACGTACTGACTTAGCTCCTGCGTATACGTTAGGGCCCCAATGACCTGTGTTTAAGGTAACACGGTCGAACTTATTACCTTCTGTGGTTTGGCGTGCTTCCAATTGCATACCTTGCCATGTGATGGAATTGTTGAATCGCAATGGGCTCAAGAACTTAGTGTTGTCTTCTCCGAAAGTCTTGATGTTGCGGAATCCAAGTGAGTTGTTGTAAATGCGTGAGAATGGGTAAAGACCTTCCGATTTGTCTTGCAAGTCAGTTGGAACTTCATCCAAGATGGTACCTTCGTATACACCTGACAAATCAAGTGGGTTGGTAACCATGCCTGAACGGCGTGGGTTGGAACCGGTACGAAGATTGAAGTCGTCATCAGGTGGGTCAAACCTGTCTTTGCCTGGGATAATCAACGCAATCAAATCTTTTTGGAAATAATCGTTCTGGGAATCACTCTTGAATTCTTCTGGGCCATCATAAATTGCGGTACCCTCACCTGAAACGTAATTGCGTGCAAAAATATCCTCAGCGATTGTGATATTCTTAGGCTGCTTGATTATACTCTTGTGGTAGAAGGTATAGTGGCCTATATGGACCTTATGTATAACGTCATCGCTAAGCATGAAGTCATGGTGTCCGTGTGCTGTCATTCCGGTCTCAAGACCGCGTTTAAGGAGAATGCCGCTCGCCATGTCGTAAGTTTGGAATGGACGAACAAGTAGCACCCTGAATGGGGCGCTGTTAGATGCGCCAGCTGCTAGAACACCGTTTACCAAAGCGCGGTTATTTGCAACATTGGAACTGGCACCGTTCACCATTGTGGCAATTTGCGCGTCTGCGTTTGCGCCAGCTGGTTGACCAAGTGTAAGTCCATCAATAACATCGGCTTTGTCTTGTGCGGAGATATTGGCAAGAGCTGCTAAACCACGAGCTGCTGCTTCAAGGAACTCAACGCGTTCGAAGTTGTCAATGTCCATGGAATACAAGTAGGAGTCAAATAATCCGGCACCTGCTCGCAAACTGTTGTTAGCCAAAGCGGAACCCGATGCGGTGTCTTTGCCACCCAAGATGAAATGTTCTCCTATTTGACGTCTACGAACAAGTAGGTCATAGGGCTCGCCAATGAAATCAATATCGAAGGGTCTAGATTCAAATACTTTAGAACCCCTAAACGTTTGGAATCTGGAAGGACCAGCTTCTAGTGCTCCCTGCGTGGCAGGACCACCTTTGGAGTATGCCAATGGTGTTGGCCCATCTACCATCGTTACGTAAATCGACATCTTTGATGGTACAATCCAGGTATCAGGAGTTACCCCCTCGTATCTCATAGTATCCTTAAGTTCAGCGTCTAATAGGTATAATCCGCGCTCCTTTTTTTGTACTACGGCCCACAGGCGCTTACCAGCGCGTTGTAGGTCACCTGGGCGCTGTACTCTAGCACCGTGTTGCCTATGCCATTCCTTGTAATGATTGTCGGATGATAGGAGTGCGTATACTACGCCATGGTACGCCGTTTCGTTAACGGAATCGACTATTTGCCTTAAATTCATTAGGTAATGCTGTTTGCCTTCTGCTGTAGTATAGAAACCGTGTTCTATAATAAAGGCCAAACCACGTCTGACCAATCGGTCTGACCTGGCCTCACGCTCAGCAGTGACATAGCGTGGGACACCCTGATGGGGTTCCAAATCCATGAGCGTTTTATTAAAACGAAAGATTTCCCATTTAAGGTGTAAATCATCAGTTTCGACCCAAGGCAATACCTGGCTCGTGTACCAATCATTTTCGTTAGTAATTAGGTAGTCTATTACCCGCTCGAGGTACTTATTCTTTCCTTCGTACGCTTTTGGTAGGTTGTAAGTCTCGTGTGCGAATTTATCTTCCGCCAACATCTTAGAATACTGGGGGTTGACTTCGCCAAAGTAATGTTTAAGGGAATTGATGTGGCCACCGGCTCCATCGCCAGCGCCAGAACTTCCTGGGTTTCCTGCTAAGTGGTCTCGTCCTCCTCGTGAAAATGCCATTTTAATATAAAGCTAGAAACAGCCCCTATATACACTTATTTTATTGTTTTAAATAATATACAAATCCGATGTAACAAATCGTCTACTACGGTATATAAACCGTTGGTTTAATATAAAATGGGATTGATAATATCCAGTTGGTTCGATGACTGGGTAGGACAGTTTTTCCAGCCTACTCAAATGCTTCTATTGGGTTTGGATAATGCCGGCAAGACACAGATTCTATATTGTATGAAATTGGGAGAAGCCATATCTAACACCATGCCTACGATGGGATTCAACATAGAACAGATACAATACAAGAATCTCACCTTCAAGGCGTGGGATTTAGGTGGTCAGACCAAGTTCCGACAGATGTGGCACCACTACTATGAGCATACAGACGCTGTAATTTTTGTTATAGACTCGAACGACAGGGAGAGATTTAATGAGAGTAAGCAAGAACTACATGCGTTGCTCAACACCGAATGTCTTCGTAATTGTCCCTTTCTTATATTTGCAAACAAACAGGACTTACCACAGGCAGCAGAGATAACAGAATTGAAAAAGAAGTTCGAGTTGCACCTGTTTGATTACAGGCAAAATGTCCATCTAGTTGCTTGCGAAGCGATAAATAATACACGGATTACCACCGGTTTGGACTGGTTGGCAAATGCCATATAAAAGAAACATCGCAATAGTAAATGAATACCAAATGCCACTTATGTAATGGATGGCTTCCTGTTAGAAACCAGAAACCAATGCCACTTACAACCGGGTATGGCGGTGAATACTGTTCCACAGGATGTGCCATGTCGGCTATCAACAAATGGGAAAAGAAGAACGCGGTGATGAAACCTGAATCTAGAAAATTACAAGAAGAGATTCAATCGGCTATAGATAATGGAGAGGTAGAATGGTTTATAAATCCTGATGCAATAGCTTAAACTTTTTTTATTACTTTACATTTAAACCCTGTACGTTCAAACTCTAAACAACAATATGTTGGCTTGGCGGAACTCTCAAGCTGCGTCTGAAAATCTTGACACATCTTCGCAAACTCTTCCCAACTCTTAAGAGCGGTGACGTCTTGACCATTGAACCGTGTCAACGTAGAACCGGGCATGATTTTCTTGCCATCGGCCTCGATACATACTACCCGGAACAAATAAGCAGCCTTAGGGTCTGCGTACTCTAGCACCTGGCATTCCTTGACAACATTCAGATTACACTGAATCAACTTAATACCCATCATGTTCACACCGTTGACTTGGCCACTTTCGTTATTAAACTGGTATACCTGTCTCATCTTGGGTTGCTGCTCAGGCGTTGGAGATGCGATATTAAACACTACAGTGTCGCGCATGTTCTTCAGTTGTGGTCCACGGATGACATAAAGCTTTACTTGGTGAGGGTCTTCACCTTCCTGTTGCCACTCTAAATGTTGAAACTTGGAAGTCAGTGTATGAGTAAAATCTAGCGCACTACCCTTTTCTGAAAAGTGACCTTCCTTATCCAACATCGTCTTTGCAATTACTTGCTTACCACCTTTCGTTACTTCGAAAGCGTAGATTAAATCGTCTTCCAAACCTTTAGCCGATGCGTACAGACTTTGAGGAAGAACAGTGTTTACAATAACACCGTTTATCTTCTCGTTGTCTGTTATATTATAATATTCACGGTAAGCAACGTTTTGAACGGATTGACAATTCTCCCAACCAAATATAGGAGCGTGTAACAATTTTGGAACAGAAGCGTGCTTCATCAATTGGCTCAAATCAAGATTCATCACGTGCTTTTCGGCATCACATCGAATCTCACCCCAACCGCCCATCTGAGACTTGTAGCGAGCCAATTCCTCATAACGTCCTTGTTGACACATGTGAAGTGTCATTGCTAACAAATAAGTACCTCTGTATTGGTTGTGAACGTGTCTATCTAACCAAGATTGAAACTGTCTTGGAGCTCCAGCGACACGACCACCAACAGCGTACTCTTCCCACTTGGCTTCAAACTCGCTCATATTTTCTGACAACCATTTAGCTTGTTTCTCTGTGATAATCCCTGCGCCCGCCACTTTCTTTATTTCCACACCCGGTCCCAACACTTTCTGAAGCATGGCTAATATGCTACCAGACTGGGCGTCTATGGTTACAGGTGGGTTTACCGTGGCCATCATGGCAGGCAATACAGCTTTAACTTCCATAATAGTAATCATGCCACCTTCGCCTTCCACTTGTTCGCCAGATAGTTTCATAGTAGATACACCGACGCAATAGTTCTCGCCCTTGTACTCGACGAATACTGGTCCACCAGAGTTACCATGGTTGATGGGTGCTTGGATAAGATACCTTATCTCTTGGTTTGGCATCTCATATATGCCACGGGTATTACCCCACGACGTTTGTTGATGTGGCAACCCCAACGGATGGCCTTGGCACCAAACTCTAGTATCCATAGGAGAGAACATCTTTTCATTTCCTAGACGGATAGGAGGAGCCGACTTGATGTAGGCATTTTCAGTGGGCTTGGTGACGTATTCGTCTACCATCTTGTCCCACACTTGCTTGTGGACTTTAAGAAGTGCCAGGTCGCGGTCGTAACAGATGGCAGATACTTCGGCAGGCATGTCTTTACCGTGGCACCAGCACATTTCAATACGGTGCATTTTACCTGGAGCAACTACGTGAGCATTGGTGATGAAGGTTACGTATTCTTTATGCGGCGATTCAACAATCCATCCAGTTCCAACAGCTTGTTTGGTAGGGTCTACAGGAGTAGAAATTCTAGCAATAGAAGGGTTGTATTGTACACGCTTTCTTATATCTAGTAGGTCTGACATTATAATAAAAATAGTAATCCTTATATACAGTTTTAGGTTTAGTACACAACCGGTGGTAGAGGTGGCGACGATGGAAATGTCGGCCAACTATGGGCCGCGATACCCCGCATCTTTACTTCGTTCTTCAAATGTAAATATTTCTCCTCCGCTTCCTTCACATGCATCTTCTCGATTTCAAGCTTATGTAATAATCTCTTGTTCATGTTGTAAAGCTTACGAATACAATCTCTGTACTCATAAGCCTTGTACTTGATAGGGGTAGGTTCAACCAACCGCATTCTTTTTCTTGGAGCGTTCTCGAATTCAAAATTACGCTTCTTGTTTACAGGCTCATCGGGTATATTGTCTAACAAGCACACACGCTTGGCTACTTCTTCCAATTGTTCTTCTTCCTCTTCACGATTACGTTTCGGCATGATTTATATACAAACTCTAGGGTGTCATAAATACCCTCGAATATTCGTCACATACACGGACACTGCCTATGTACAATGATATCTTCCTCTTCCGATTCTTGGGCCTGTAGGGCCTCTACTATGTAATTACCACCGACTACAGCATCCTTAGCTATACTATGCATTAAAAAAATAACTTCGGATTCATGCGTGGCATCTACCTCATAATACGTGGCGGATAACATTTCCGCATAGTCGCGAACGTTTTTCTTGGAGAAAGCTACTTCCAAATCTTTCTTTAGCCCGACAACACAAGATGTATAAGGTTTACCACCCATGATACTGTCTACCAACTCTACGTATTTCTTTACCGATTCAAAGGTTTCAGGCCTGCTTAAATCAAAACAGAACAGAACAAACTTGGAATCCCTCAAAAAACGTGGTATGATAGGACGAAAGCGGTCGTCGCCACTACAGTCCCACATTTTCAATGTCACATACTGGTCCTCTTGAACGCAGCGGTATACACCCGAATCAATGCCTATAGTTGCTACGTATTTCTTGGGTACTCGCTTTCCCATTGCTCGTAACAGTATACTAGTTTTACCAACTTCACAGGCTCCCACTAAAGCCACTCGAACGGTTATTCTTTTTGAGATTGACATATAAATACGAAGTTGTCCATCTATATATGTCCAAAACTCAGCCGATAGCAATACCTCGCAGGACACCGGCCACCTGGACTGCGGATGAGCGTGTCAATCAATGCTTCTCATGTAGGCGTGAATTCGGTATGTTTGTTCGCAAACACCATTGTAGAGTCTGTGGTCGTATATTTTGCGCGGATTGTTCGAATTATAAAATAAAGGTTCCTTCCTTCATTCGACACTTTATAGCCTCCAGCTACGATGGTAAACCACTAGTAGATGAAGAGAAACGGGTATGTTCAGTATGCTATGGCACCACAAGAACCGCTAACGCCACCAGAGACGAAATATATATCATAGCAAATCTACCGTTGGATATTAAGACAATATATCGGCTAATGTTAGTATCCAAGACATACTGCGGTGCTGTCTCAACGCTATTATCACTTTGGAACTCCATACAGTACAAATTGCCACACACAAAGTTTACCAAGTTAGAGAAATCTCTAATAATCAACCGTATGCCGGAACTCAAAGGCCATTCGGCATGGGCCATACAAGTCATTAAAGCGTTGAATCTCGTGCCACCTGGTGGTAAGAAGACAACGCCTTGTAAAGCGTTGATGTGTGGAGACGGGTGCCAACCGCGACTAACTGTGTACGATTTGTTAGAATTGTACACACACAACCACCAGTTAAACGTGGATGTAGACCGGTGGGCCGGTGGAGCTTGGGAAAAGGTCGATTGTCAAGACCATGTTAGACTCATGCCTTGGTGGGTACATATATTCAGACAACGCCCACACATCGCTACGGGCAAATTTATCCACCACATAGCGCATGAAGTCGATGTTGTGTATGCGTTTTTGTTCGAACTAAAATTACAATCCCAAGACGTAGGATATCAAACCATATTACTCAAAGTTCTAAACGAATGCTTGAGACATATCAG
>MDTB01178214.1_pt1 | contig 60399 bp, 75 predicted proteins | sample 811161 | NCBI WGS metagenome assembly MDTB01 (sample SAMN05326650, study PRJNA326480) | marine metagenome | isolation source: seawater | place: Mediterranean Sea | collected 2009 | reverse complement strand
GTTGTTTCTAAAATCATAGATTAGAATAAGATAAACTAAGTAACTAACTAATTTAATATTTAGTTACTCCATTGTAATATTAATGCCTTGGGACTATTAAAATGCAAAGTCAAAATATAAGAATAAGATTGCAAGCGTTTGATTATAGAGTGCTGGATACCAGCACCCAGGAGATTGTTTCGACTGCTAAGCGTACCGGCGCACAGGTGCGTGGACCAATACCACTACCCAATAAAATTGAAAAATTCACTGTTTTACGCGGACCGCATGTAGATAAGAAAAGTCGTGAGCAGTTTGAAATTCGTACTCATAAAAGATTATTAGATATAATTGACCCTACACCTCAGACGGTTGACGCACTAATGAAGCTAGATCTTGCTGCAGGGGTTGATGTCGAGATTAAACTATAAGGAGACCAGGATAATGCGTTCTGGAGTAATAGCGAAAAAAATTGGTATGACAAGGGTTTTCACCGAAGATGGAATCCAGATTCCTGTTACGGTCCTACATATGGATAATGTTCAGGTAGTTTCAACTCGTACAACTGTTAAAGATGGTTACACTGCTGTGCAGCTTGGTGCGGGCTCAGCGAAAGTAAAAAATGTATCTAAAGGAGAACGCGGTCACTTTATGGCGGCGAAAGTGGAACCTAAACAAAAACTTGCTGAGTTTAGGGTTAGCGAAGAAAATTTGATTGATGTTGGTGAAGAAATAACGGCCGACCATTATTTGGCTGGTCAATATGTTGACGTGGCTGGAGTGTCTATCGGTAAGGGCTTTGCGGGTGCGATGAAGCGACACAATTTTTCAGGACTTAGGGCATCCCATGGTGTATCAATTTCGCATCGGTCACATGGATCTACCGGTCAATGCCAGGAGCCTGGCAAGGTTTTCAAAGGGAAAAAAATGGCTGGTCATATGGGAGTAGTCAGGGTGACTACTCAAAACTTGAAGATCGTCAAGACCGACTCTAATAGAGGTTTAATAATGGTTAAGGGTGCGGTGCCAGGGTCTAACGGAGGATGGGTTACAATTAAAGACGCCACTAAAAAACCGACTATGAATGGAGCTCCATTCCCCGGCGCGCTCAAATCGCAAAAGGATGAAAAGGTAAAAAATCAGACAACTATAGACACTTCAGATGATCATGAGGGGGGTAACTAGTCATGAAACTAGATGTTTTAAAGTTGGACTCTGGTAAAGCTGGCTCTATCGATTTGCCAGAACGAATTTTTGGGATAGAGCCAAGAAAAGATATATTACATCGAGTTGTCCGGTGGCAGCTGGCCCGCAAACAACAGGGAACCCATAGCGTCCTAACGAGGTCCGAAGTAAGTTATTCCACAAAAAAGATATATAGACAAAAAGGTACGGGAGGTGCTCGACATGGCTCTCGTAGAGCGCCAATATTTAGAAAAGGTGGCGTTTACAAGGGACCGACGCCCCGCAGTCATGAGCATAATTTAACAAAAAAGTTTAGATCTTTGGGTTTGAAGCATGCATTATCGTCAAAATTTGCGTCTGGTGATTTGGTAATCATTGAGGATGCAAAGTTGGATGAAGGAAAATCAAAGGCGCTGTCAAGCCTCTTAAATAATTTTGGTTGGAAAAAGGCATTGATTGTCGATGGTTCTGATCTTGATTTGAATTTTGTGAGGGCAGCGAAAAATATAGAAGCGTTGGATGTGTTGCCGTGTGCTGGAATAAACGTTTATGACATATTGAAAAAAAATACATTGGTGTTAACACGTTCAGCGGTTAATGCTTTGGAGGAGAGGTTCAAATGAGTGGAAATAGCGAGTTTTACGATTTACTCAGGAGACCGATAATAACAGAAAAGGCAACTAATGCTTCGGAGAACGGAACTGTCGTGTTTGAGGTGTCTTTTAGTGCAAATAAGCCTGCTATAAAAAAGGCCGTAGAGGAGCTGTTTAAGGTTAAAGTTAAGGGTGTTAATACCGTTGTTGTAAAAGGAAAAACAAAGCGGTTTAAAGGAAAATTAGGAAAACGAAAAGATATTAAGAAAGCTTATGTAATGCTTGAAGATGGTAATACGATAGACGTGAGCACAGGACTATAAATTGTATTTGAACGAAAGATATTAAGATGGCACTAAAGTCATATAAGCCGACCACTCCAGGCCAACGTGGATTAGTACTGATTGATCGATCAGAGCTCTGGAAGGGGCGTCCAGTTAAGAATTTAACGGAAGGCTTGCCAAAAAAGGGCGGACGAAATAACTCAGGTAGAATCACTATGCGTCGTAAGGGCGGTGGAGCGAAACGATTATATCGTATTATAGACTTCAAGAGAAAAAAGTTTAATGTCAGTGCCACCGTGGAGCGCATTGAGTATGACCCAAACAGGACAGGTTTTATTGCTTTATTAAAGTATGATGATGGAACGCAGTCATATATTTTAGCGCCACAGCGTCTCGCGGTGGGTGATAAAGTTATAGCAAGTGAAAAAGCTGATATAAAACCTGGAAATGCAATGCCGTTTACTGGAATGCCGATTGGTACAATAATACATAATATTGAACTGAAGGCAGGCAAAGGCGGGCAATTGGCTCGATCAGCTGGAGCTTACGCGCAGTTTGTCGGTCGCGACGGTGGTTACGCACAGATAAAGTTATCCTCTGGTGAGTTGAGATTGGTACGACAAGAGTGCATGGCGTCGATAGGAGCCGTGTCTAATTCTGACCATTCAAATCAGAATTTAGGTAAGGCCGGCCGGAACCGCCACAAAGGAAAGCGACCTTCAGTCAGAGGAGTTGTAATGAATCCAATAGACCACCCACATGGTGGTGGAGAGGGCAGAACGTCTGGTGGTAGGCATCCAGTCACTCCCTGGGGGCGTCCTACCAAGGGAGCAAGGACGCGGTCCAATAGTTTAACGGATAAATATATCCTGCGTTCCCGTCACTCGAAGAAGAAGGGTCGATAGAAATGTCACGTTCTGTTTGGAAAGGTCCTTTTGTGGACGCATATGTTTTAAAAAAGGCTGAGGCCGCAAAAGAATCTGGAAGACACGATGTTATTAAAATATGGTCGCGACGTTCGACTATATTACCCCAGTTCGTGGGTTTAACTTTTGGGGTTTATAATGGTAGGAAGCATATACCAGTAAATGTTAGCGAGGAAATGATTGGGCAAAAATTTGGAGAATACAGTCCGACGAGAACCTATTATGGTCATGCGGCTGATAAAAAAGCAAAGCGAAAGTAAATCATGGGACAATCTAAAAATGAGCGACGAACTGGTGATAACGAGGCGATGGCGAAAAGTAAAATGCTTAGAACCAGTGGACAAAAACTTAATTTGGTGGCTCAATTAATTCGAAATAAGCCAGTAGAAAAGGCGCTTAACGAATTGACGTTTTCGAGGAAGAGAATTGCTTTGGATGTTAAGAAGTGTTTAAAATCAGCTATCGCCAACGCTGAAAATAATCATGGGTTAGATGTAGATGAATTGGTTGTGGTTGACGCGTTTGTTGGTAAAAACATTGTATTAAAACGTGGACGACCAAGAGCTAGAGGAAGATTTGGTAAGATTTTGAAACCGTTTAGTGAATTGACCATCAAGGTTCGTCAGGTACCATCAGTGGAGGAAAATTCTTAAATGGGACAGAAAATAAATCCTGTAGGCCTAAGACTACAAATCAATAGAACCTGGGACAGTAGATGGTTCGCAAAAAGTAGAGAGTACAGTGACCTCCTTCATGAGGATATTGCCATAAGAAATTATGTCAAAAAAAACTGTTCGCAAGCTGGAATAAGTAGAACAGTAATAGAGCGACCGCACAAAAAATGTAGGGTTACAATTCATGCTGCTCGTCCAGGGGTAATTATAGGTAAAAAGGGTGCTGATATTGAGACTCTTCGAAAGGCTTTGGCTGACTTAACTGAAAGTGAGTTACATTTAAATATTGTTGAAGTCAGAAAACCAGAGATAGACGCTGCTTTAGTTGCTGAAAGTATAGCTCAACAGATGGAAAGACGGGTTTCTTTCAGACGAGCAATGAAAAGGTCTGTGCAAAATGCTATGAGAATGGGCGCTTTGGGAATCAGAGTTGACATTGCAGGTCGTTTAGGAGGTGCTGAAATCGCTCGAACTGAATGGTATGCTGAAGGGCGCGTGCCAAGACATACATTACGTGCTGATATCGATTATGCTCTTGCAGAGGGACTTACTGCGTTTGGTATAATCGGAGTTAAAGTTTGGGTATTTAAGGGTGAAATTATGGAACACGACCCCGCTGGTCGTGATAAACGTATTAATGAAATGCAGGAAAGTGCTGGTTCAAGACAGCCTCGTAATAGGTAGTAGGGAATTAAAATGCTTCAACCAAAACGAACAAAATTTCGAAAACAATTTAAAGGAAGAATACATGGACTGGCGAAAGGCGGTTCAGTGATAAATTTTGGTAATTATGGTTTAAAGGCAACTGAACCGGAGCGAATTACTTCACGCCAGATTGAGGCCGCGAGACGAGCTCTAACAAGACATATGAAGCGTCAAGGACGCGTATGGATCAGAATTTTTCCAGATATTCCGGTAACAGCAAAACCTATTGAAGTTCGAATGGGGAAAGGAAAAGGCTCCGTAGATAGATGGGTAGCTAAAGTAAAACCCGGAAGAGTAATGTTTGAGGTTGACGGAGTTGCTGAAGATGTGGCAAAGGAAGCGCTTAGGCTTGCAGCTATGAAATTGCCAGTCAAGTGTAGATTTATTACGCGAGAAGATTGGTAGCTTTGGGGATTGGGTTCAATAATTACCCAAAATTTGGATGGTTAGTAATGAAGATTATTAAAATGGTTTTGGGACTGCTGATATGAAAATAAGCGACTTGAGAGACAAGAGTGAAGATCAATTGTTAGAAGAATTAGCCAAATTGAAGAAAGAGGCTTTTAATCTTCGGTTCCAAAAAGCGACTGGACAGTTGGAAAACACTGCTAGGGTTCGTTTCGTTAGACGAAGCATAGCGCGAGTTGCTACAGTGATAACAGAAAAAGCCAAACTATTGGCTGAATAATTGGAGTTTAATTATGCCTAAGCGAATTCTTCAGGGAGTTGTTACAAGTAACACTAATGAGCAAACGGTGACCGTACAAGTAGAAAGAAAATTTACGCATCCCATTATGAAAAAAACTATTAGAAGAACAAAGAAGTATAGAGCGCATGATGAAAAAAACGCATTTTCTGTAGGTGACGTAGTCAGGATTCAGGAATGTGCACCTAAATCAAAAACTAAAACATGGGAAGTGTTATTAGAAGCCTAATAAACATAAATACTGACTACTAATCGAAACCCCGGGGATTTGGCCCCGCAGGTCGGGAGAATAAAATGATACAAATGCAAACTAACTTAGACGTGGCGGATAATTCTGGTGCACGAAGAGTACAATGCATAAAAGTATTAGGTGGCGCGAAGCGTAGAACAGCCTCAGTTGGAGATATAATTGTAGTTTCAGTTAAGGAAGCGATACCGCGTGGTAGAGTGAAGAAGGGTGACGTTCGAAAAGCTGTGGTAGTTAGAACTTCAAAAGAAGTCCATAGGGAAGATGGGACGACTATTCGGTTTGATAACAACGCAGCCGTGATTCTTAGCAATACTGGGGAACCGATTGGAACTAGAATTTTTGGACCCGTGGTACGAGAACTGAGAGCTAAGAATTTTATGAAAATAATTTCCTTAGCTCCGGAGGTGTTATAATGGCTTCTAAACTTAGAAAAGGTGATAAAGTTATAGTTTTAAGTGGAAAGGACAAAGCTAAAACTGGGGAGATTACTAAAATAATTTGTAAGAGCAGTAAGGCTTTAGTATCTGGAGTAAATAACGCTATCAGGCATACAAAACAGACCCAGACAACTCAAGGTGGTAGGATTACTAAAGAGATGCCGATTAATCTTTCTAATATTGCTTTGGTTGACCCAAAAAATGGAGGTCCTACTAGGATTGGATTTAAATTTGTTGAGGGTAAAAAGGTAAGGTACGCAAAGAAATCGGGGGAGACAATCAATGACTAAGTACATCCCAAGATTACAAGTAAAATATGACAAAGAGATCCGGCAAGCAATGCACAGTAACTATAATTACAAAAATAGTCTGATGATCCCTAGGCTAGATAAAATTGTATTAAATATGGGAGTTGGGGAAGCCGTAGCAGACAGTAAAAAAATCAAGTCTGCAGTTGCTGATATGACAGCAATTGCAGGGCAAAAACCCGTAATCAATAAAGCGCGAAAATCAATAGCTGGTTTTAAGGTGCGAGATGGAATGCCCTTGGGTGTAAAGGTTACATTGAGGCGTGCAAAAATGTATGAATTTTTGGATAGATTGATCAATGTGGCGATGCCTCGAATCAGAGATTTTCGAGGAGTATCTGGTAAAAGTTTTGATGGTAGAGGAAATTATGCGATGGGTTTAAAGGAGCATTTGGTGTTCCCTGAGATAGAGTTTGACAAAGTCGATGTTATTTGGGGTATGGACATTGTCGTTTGTACAACTTCTTTTTCTGACGAAGAAGCTAAATCATTGCTTAAATTTTTTAATATGCCTTTCATTAATTGAGTTTGGTAGGAGAACAAAATGGCAAAAGTAGCTCTTGTAAATAGAGAATTGAGAAGACAAAAATTGGTTGCCAAATATGCATTGAAAAGGCGTAATTTGAAAGAGATGGCTAAAGATGAAAGCCTTTCAGTCGAGGAGCGCTTTAAGGCACGCCTTAAGTTAGCAAAATTACCACGAAATTCGTCTGCAACACGTTTACACAGCAGGTGTTTAGTAACAGGAAGGCCCAAAGCATTCTACAGGAAACTTAAAATGTCACGTATAGCTCTCAGGGACCTTGCCTCGCGGGGTGAGATCCCAGGTATGGTTAAATCAAGTTGGTGAAGAGAGGTAAATTAAATGGCGATTAATGATCCAGTTGGTGATATGTTGACCCGTATTCGTAACGCGCAAATGAGAAATAAGTCAAACGTCAGCACACCTGCTTCAAAACTTAGGGGATGGGTTCTAGACGTTCTTAAATCTGAAGGGTACATCCGAAATTATGAATCGGTTGTGGGGAAAGATGGGAAGGCGTTCATTGAGGTAAGTTTGAAATATTTTGATGGAGAACCCGTAATACGAGAATTGCGACGTGTTTCTACACCGGGTCGACGGGTGTATGCGCGAGCAAAAGAAATACCGCTAGTGCGCCAAGGTTTAGGCATAGCTATAGTCTCTACACCTAAAGGGGTTATGTCTGATGGACAAGCTAGGGCTACAAATGTTGGTGGAGAAATACTATGTACCGTTTTCTAAGGAGAAAAAAATGTCAAGAATTGGAAAGCAACCGATAGAGCTTCCTGATGGCGTAGAGGCGGCAGTGACTGGTCAAAACGTCGAGGTTAAGGGTCCTAAAGGTACTAGAAGATTTAAAGCGACTGATGACGTAATAATCGCATTAAATGAAAAGGTAATTTCGGTTAAACCTCGTGGATCTTCAAAAAGAGCCCGTCAACAGTGGGGTATGAGTCGCACTCAAGTGGCAAATCTTGTAACTGGTGTGACTTTGGGGTTCAAAAAAGAATTGGAAATAAATGGGGTTGGGTACCGAGCTGCTGTTCAAGGTAGTGTGCTGAAGTTATCGCTGGGATATTCCCATGATGTTGATTTTGAAATACCTAGCACGGTAAAAGTCACTTGTGCAAAACCGACTGAGATACTAGTCGAGGGTATTGATCAGCAAATCGTCGGAGAGGTTGCAGCAAACATTAGAGCCTGGAGAAAACCTGAGCCGTATAAAGGAAAAGGTATTAGATATAAAGGCGAATATATTTTTGCGAAAGAAGGCAAGAAAAAATAAGGATATTGTAGATGGCTACGGATAGAATTGGTTTATTCAAAAAGCGACGATTACGAGTTAGGAATAAACTTAAAAAAATAAACAAAGACAAGGTACGATTGAGCGTTCATCGCTCCTCAAAAAATTTATACGTTCAGTTAATCGATGATAACAAAGGGACTACTTTGGCGTCGGCATCGACTTTAGAAAAATCGCTCAAATTAGTTGGTAAAAATAACTTGGCTGCAGCTAAAAAAATTGGTTCCGAGATAGCTAAAAGAGCTAAAGACGCTGGAGTTAAGGATGTATATTTTGATAGAGGTGGCTTCCTCTTTCACGGAAAAGTTAAGGCTCTCGCAGAGGCGGCTCGCGAGGGTGGTCTCAAATTTTAAAGGAACTGTGTGTATGGCCAAAGAAGATAATCGAAAAGACCGAAAGAACCGTGAAGAGACTCCAGAATTTGATGATAGGTTGGTTGCCATTAACAGAGTGTCAAAGACCGTAAAAGGTGGAAAGCGCTTTGGGTTTGCAGCTCTGGTGGTAGTTGGTGATCAAAAAGGAAGGGTAGGTTACGGAAAGGGAAAAGCCAAGGAAGTCCCTGAGGCAATTCGAAAGGCAACCGAGCAAGCCAAAAGGAAAATTATCCGCGTTCCATTACGAGAGGGAAGGACACTTCATCATGACATGGATGGTCGCCATGGAGCCGGTAAAGTTGTTTTGAGAACTGCACCAGCTGGCACGGGTATTATAGCTGGCGGACCTATGCGCGCTGTTTTTGAAATGTTAGGTGTTCAAGACATAGTTGCAAAATCAACAGGATCACCGAATCCATATAATATGATTAGGGCAACTATTGATGGTTTAAAAAAAGAGACAAGTCCAAGACTAGTGGCGCAGCGCAGGGGAAAGAAACTATCAGATCTAATGCCTCGAAATATTGAAAACATAAATGTAGACAAACTCGAAAGTTAGGTGTGTTGATTATGAATAAAACTATATTGGTAAAGCAGGTTCGATCTCCAATTAGACGCCCTCGTGATCAGAAGGCGACATTGATTGGGTTAGGGTTGAACAAAATGAATAAAACAAGACAATTGAATGATACTCCTGAAGTGCGAGGGATGATTAACAAAGTGAAACACCTTGTTGAGATTTTAGAAAATTAGGACCAGTGAAAATAGTATGAAGGTAAAAATGTGGTTTGAAATCTGACATTCGAAGTCGAAATGATGCATGCTACGAGCTTATGGAGAAAATAATGAAACTCAATCAATTATCGGATAATGAAGGTGCTAGCAAATCAAAAAAAAGAATTGGAAGAGGACCTGGTTCAGGAAAAGGCAAGACTGGCGGACGTGGTCTTAAAGGACAGAAATCAAGATCGGGTGTAGCCATAAAAGGTTACGAGGGCGGACAAATGCCAATCTATATGCGTCTTCCAAAACGAGGCTTTAACGTACCAAAGCCAAAAAAATATGCAGTTATAAATTTAGGACTTTTGCAAAAGTTTATCGAAACTGGTAAAATTGATACCAGCGCTTCGATTACTGAAGATGTTTTAATTCAGAGTGGTGTTGTGACGCGGAAATTTAATGGGGTTAGAATATTAGCAAAAGGAAAACTATCATCCAAAGTTAATTTGGTAGTTACGGGCGCTTCAAAGGCCGCGGTGCAAGCTGTTGAAGAAGTAGGAGGCACTTTGGCTTACCACTCGTGATCCGATCAAACCAAAAAATGTATTCTTACGTTGGCAATAGGTTTAACTTGACTTCATAAAACTACTTTAATCCAGAGGTGAATTAAAACAATTTTAAAAGTTGTTTAGGGGAGAAAAGCAATGGCATCTGCTGCAGAACAAATGGCTGCGAATATGAACTGGGGCGCATTTGGAAAGGCTAAAGAACTACAACAACGAATCCTTTTCGCGTTAGCACTTTTAATTGTTTACAGAATCGGAACCTATATACCTGTACCAGGAATAGACGCCGTGCAATTGAAGGCATTCTTTGAAGAGGCGAACCAAGGTATCGGTGGTATGCTAAATATGTTCACTGGCGGTGCAGTTGGCCGAATGGCAATATTTGCTCTTGGAATAATGCCTTATATCACCTCATCAATTATAATCCAGTTATTGGCTTCTATGGTCCCTTATTTAGAGCAATTAAAAAAAGAGGGTGAACAAGGTCGAAAAAAAATTAATCAATATACGCGCTACGGTACGGTGGTTTTGGCTTTTTTCCAATCTTATGGGATAGCAGCTGGCATTGAGAGCCAAGGACTAGCATCAGATCCCGGACTATTTTTCAGGGCATCTTGCGTGATCACTTTGGTTGGAGGTACCATGTTTCTGATGTGGTTGGGTGAACAAATAACGGCTCGTGGTATTGGAAACGGTATTTCTTTAATAATATTCGTTGGGATTATTGCAGAGCTTCCTAGTGCGTTGGCGCAATTTTTTGCTTCGGGAAGGTCCGGTGCACTAAGTCCGTTAATCATAGTCAGTGTGCTGTTAATGGTCGTATTGGTGATAGCATTTGTAGTATTTGTAGAACGCGCGCTCCGGAAGGTACATATTCAATATCCCAAGCGACAAGTTGGTATGAAAATGTTCGGAGGAGAAAGCTCAAACCTTCCCATAAAATTAAACCCATCAGGTGTTATTCCTGCAATTTTTGCATCCTCATTGTTGTTGTTGCCGACAACTATAAGTACTTTTGCTAGAGATGATGATTCTGGATTCGTGGGTTTAATTTCTGCGTACTTGGGGCCAGGTCAACTTTTGTATTATATTTTCTTTGGTGGAATGATTGTTTTTTTTGCATATTTTTATACCCTCAATGTTTCTTTCAAAACTGATGATGTTGCGGATAATCTAAAAAAGCAGGGTGGTTTCGTGCCCGGAATTAGACCAGGTGAGCGTACAGCACAATATCTTGAATACGTTGTCATAAGGGTTTTGGTTTTAGGTTCGGCATATCTTGCAGCAGTTTGTCTCCTGCCGGAAGTTCTAAGGTCGCAATTTGCAATACCTTTTTATTTTGGAGGTACCTCACTTTTGATTGTTGTTTCGGTTACAATGGACACTATTACTCAAATTCAATCTCATTTGTTGGCCCACCAGTATGAGGGACTAATTGAAAAGTCCAGGTTAGGGGGTAGGAGTAGAAAAAAAGGAAGGCAACGAAAATGAATTTGATATTGCTTGGTCCTCCCGGTGCTGGCAAAGGAACACAGTCAAAATTACTCGAGGAAAAATTTGGACTGACTCAACTTTCGACTGGTGATATGTTAAGAGAGGCTAAGAAATCTGGGAGCGAAATGGGCAAATTAGTTGCTAAAGTTATGGAAAAAGGAGATTTAGTTACTGATGAGATTGTCATTGGTTTAATCGCCGAGCGAATCGAGTCAAAGTCGATTTCAAACGGGTTTATTTTTGATGGGTTTCCACGAACTTTGGCTCAAGCTGATTCCTTAACCAACTTATTTGAAGAGAAACGACAGAATTTAAGTGTTGTAATTGAAATGAAAGTCGATGATGAGGCTCTTATTAGTCGTGTGGTAGGTCGTTTTAGCTGTAAAGAATGTGGAGCAGTATATCATAAGGATAGCAGACCACCTAAAAATGCTAATATTTGCGACAATTGTTTGGCTGAAAACGCATTTTTTCAACGTGCGGATGATAATGAAATTGCATTTAGAACAAGATTAATCAATTACTATCGGGATACCTCGCCCTTGATTGGCTATTATCACGCAAAAGGATTGTTATCGTCAATAGACGGTCTATTGGATATACGTACGACTCAGCATAATATTGTTGAAATTTTAGGGCTTTAGATTGATTCTGAACTTGACGTCTTCCAGATGATAGTTATAACGAAGCGGTTAATGGCAAGAATGAGGAAAATATTTGTAATAACAGACGGTTCATGGTTAGTAAGCCAAGTTTGTGAAAAAAGGTTCTGGAGTTACGGAATCGCAAATAAAAATGGAGAATAAATGGCTAGAATAGCTGGTATAAATTTACCTACAAATAAAAGAGTAATTATTGCCCTGACATACATTCATGGAGTTGGGAAAAAGGCATCTGAAGAAATTTGCAAAGCAATAGGCATCGATGGGTCAAGGCGTGTTAATGAGATAAGTGATTCCGAAGTAATGCAAATTAGAGAACATATCGATGCTAACATGATGGTTGAGGGCGACTTGAGGCGGGAAAAGTCGATGAATATCAAACGTTTGATGGACTTAGGCTGTTATAGAGGGTTGCGACACAGAAGAGGTCTTCCAGTTAGAGGACAAAGGACTTCTACTAACGCGAGGACTAGAAAAGGTCCTGCCAAAGCCATTGCTGGAAAGAAGAAGTAGGAGCAAAGAATGGCTAGAGAAAAGGTTAAATTGAAGAAGAAAGAACGAAAAAATATTTCGGCTGGTGTGGCTCACATTAATTCTAGTTTTAACAATACAAAGATATTAATCTCTGATGCCCAGGGTAATGCGATAGCCTGGTCCTCTTCTGGTACAATGGGGTTTAAAGGATCGCGAAAGTCAACTCCTTATGCTGCTCAAATGGCCGCTGAGGATGTTGCCCGGAAAGCGCAGGAACATGGGGTAAAAACCTTGGAGGTTCAGGTGCAAGGTCCAGGTTCTGGACGAGAGTCGGCGTTGCGGGCTCTTTCAGCATTAGGGTTAATAGTGACCTCAATAAGGGACGTAACACCGATGGCACATAACGGATGTCGTCCGCCTAAGCGTAGAAGGGTTTGATATAAGGGCTCGTAAAGCATAATGCTTAAATAATTTTTTAACCTCGGGCGTCACAAATTAGTTGGATCCGATTTGTGACAAGAATGGAGGAAAAATGATCCACAAAAATTGGCAAGAATTAATTAGACCAGGTGGTCTTGAGGTTAAAACCGGTGCAGACCCGCTAAGGATGGCGACTATAACTGTTGAACCCCTAGAACGGGGGTTTGGACTTACCTTAGGTAATGCCTTAAGAAGAATATTGTTATCTTCTTTACAAGGAGCAGCTATAACAGCCGTGCAAATCGATAATGTGCTGCATGAGTTCTCCTCCATAGCTGGGGTAAGGGAAGATGTAACCGATATAGTTTTGAACTTTAAAGGTGTATCTGTAGGAATGGAGGTAGAAGGTCCAAAAAGATTGTCGGTAACGGCAAAGGGCCCTGGAGTTGTTACAGCAGGAGATATTGAGGAGACCAATGGGATAGAAATTCTCAATAAAGAACACGTAATTTGTCACCTAGACGAAGGTGCGTCTTTATCGGTAGAGATCACGGTAGAAAATGGTAAAGGCTATGTGCCGGCAGAAAAAAATAGATCTGAAGACGCGCCAATAGGTCTTATTGCTGTTGACTCTCTTTTTTCTCCTGTAAGGAAGGTTTCTTATAAGGTTGAACCCACTAGAGAAGGGCAAGTTTTGGATTACGATAAGTTGACGATGGATATAGAAACTGATGGATCTATATCAGCCGATGACGCCCTTGCCTTCTCTGCGCGAATTTTACAAGATCAACTTTCAGTTTTTGTAAATTTTGACGAACCTGAAACAACGAATAGAGAAGATGAAGAAGACGACTTAGAATTTAATCCACTGTTATTGAAAAAAGTAGATGAGTTGGAACTTTCAGTAAGATCGGCTAATTGTTTAAAGAATGATAATATCGTTTATATCGGTGATTTAATTCAGAAAACGGAGGCTGAAATGCTTAGAACACCAAATTTTGGCCGTAAATCATTGAATGAAATAAAAGAGGTATTAACGGTAATGGGGCTTCATTTAGGCATGGATGTGGTCGATTGGCCACCAGATAACATTGAAGAGTTGGCAAAAAAATACGAGGATCATTACTAACTCAATTATTTATTTACGCTGGATACACAGTGATCATATCAACGCTGACTTAAATTGAAAGATATGGTACTCATGGTTTAAAGAGGACAAAAAAATGCGTCATGGAAACGGGTACAGAAAGTTAAATAGAACACACGAGCATCGAAAGGCTATGTTTGCCAATATGGTGTGTAGTATAATCGAACATGAACAGATAAAAACCACTGTACCAAAGGCTAAAGAGTTAAAAAGAATAGTTGATAAGATCATAACCTTGGGAAAGAAGGGAGATCTTCATTCTAGGAGAATAGCTGGGTCAAGGATCCGGCAGGATAGTGCGGTTAGAAAACTTTTTGACGTTTTGGGCCCGAGATATAAGGAACGAAATGGGGGCTACGTGAGAGTTCTTAAAGCAGGATATCGCTACGGTGATATGGCGCCTATGGCAATTATTGAATTGGTCGATAGAGACATTTCGGCGAAAGGAGCTGCGGACAAAAGCCGCCTTGAAGCACTGGAAGAAGAAGTGGTCCCTGGCTAGGATCTCAGTTAAAAACCGTTTCCACAAAATCTCGTTTTCAATTGAACGCAACCTTTTATTTATGAAAACAGAAGATTTGATTTAATGAGCGATTTATTTGATAGATCAAAAAAAAATTTTGAACATGTTTTTGAACCATTAGCGGAAAGTTTGCGACCGTGCAATTTAGATGAGGTGGTGGGTCAGAATAATATTTTGAAATCGAACGGTTTGCTGTTAAACTCACTAAAAAACAATAAGTTCAGTTCATACATACTGGTTGGACCTCCTGGCGTTGGTAAGACAACCATTGCCAGGTTGATCGCGTCGAGGAACCACCATGATTTTATCGAAATTAGTGCCATAAATACCGGTGTTTCGGATTTAAGAAAAATATTTAATGAAGCTCTGGAAAGACGAACCTGCCAGAAAAAAACGGTTATATTCTGCGATGAAATTCATCGATTCAATAAATCGCAGCAAGATAGCTTTTTACCTTATATTGAAAATGGTGTTATTAGGTTGATAGGTTCAACTACTGAGGATCCAAATTTTGAGTTGAACTCAGCACTTTTATCCCGTGTCCTCGTGTTAAAATTAGTTGCCCTAGATAAAAGTAGTTTAGAGAGGATATTGGTTCGGGCAGAAGGCTCAATGAAAAAGAAATTACCTACCACTAAAGAAGGACGAGATTTTTTGTTGAGCGTAGCGAATGGTGACGCGCGTAGATTAATAAATTTAACAGAGATAATATTTCTATCGGAAAAATTATTAAATACAAAAGATATTCAAAAACTGATTTCCTATGAAACGGTAAATTATTCTAAATCTGGTCGTGAGCACTTCAATTTCATTTCTGCATTGCAAAAATCAATTAGAGGTTCACATGTCGATGCTGCACTTTATTGGTTGGCTCGAATGATGAATGCAGGAGAAAATCCACGCTATATATTACGGCGCATTTTGCGGACTTCATATGAGGACATTGGCTTAGCTGACTTACATGCTCAGGAAGTCTGCTTAAATGCCTGGTCGACTTTTGAAAGGCTGGGGAGTCCAGAAGGAGATATTGTGTTGGCGCACGCGGTTATCTATCTGTCATTAGCGCCTAAGTCAAATTCGTCATCTTCTGCATTCAAAGAAGGTTCCAAACTGGCTTCGAACACCTCTCATCTAGTTCCACCAGATAATCTGTTATTTGATGATACAAATGAATATATGAATACCACGAAAAAGTACTTGAATGATCATGAAACCATTGAAGGATTTTCTGGACAAAATTTTCTACCTGAAGAGCTACGGCAAGCAAAACTTTATCAACCAGTCGAACGAGGCCAAGAAAGAGAGCTAGCTAAAAAGTTATCTTATTTTAATAAGTTGCGCGCACTAAAGATTCAAAAAAATAATGAAAAAGGAGAATTGTAATTCTTACATCAATAAATATGATAGTTCTTTACACAATAGGAACACCAACCCTGTTGGCCTTGAGGCTGATTGCGTTTTCTCGTTATTTTATCGGATGGGTATTCTCACTTTCAACTGCAAGTAATATCAGTTTTGGATCCCCCATGTTTTTTGTGTTATTAGTAGAATTATTTGGTAATGTCAGAGTTAATCGGTGTTTTTTACTGAAGTAAAGATATCTTGTTACAAAGGCTATTGATTGTACTAGTAATTTTCTTCATCATTCCACGATATAGTGATTTTCCTTAAGTCAAAAGAGAACTAAATTAATAATGAGCCAGATTAAGTTTCGCAAAATTGAAAGTGATGATCAAGATCAGAGATTAGATCGCTGGTTAAAACGTTCTTTTCCTATTCTGAATCAAATTAAGATTGAAAAATTGTGTCGAAAAGGCGAGATTCGTTTAAACAAAGGTCGAGTAAAACCGTCTAGACGGCTTGCGCTAGGCGACATTGTTAGAATTCCACCGATTCAAAATGATAAAGTTGTTCTTAGCAAGCCATCAATTTTGTTTTCCGAGTATGATATTAAAATTATTAAGCGAGCTGTGATTTATCAAGATGACCATCTTTTGGTAATTAATAAACCTCCAGGGCTTGCCTCTCAAGGTGGGTCCAGTCAAAAAGATAGGCATGTCGATTCATTAAGTGAAGTATTTAAAAAAAAAGGAAATACTGAGAAGCCAAAGTTAGTGCACAGACTTGACAAGGATACGTCCGGTATCTTGATTTTGGCTAAGAATAGAAAAACTGCTGAGTTCATGACGAAGAGTTTTAAGTTAAAAACTGTTGAAAAGATTTATTGGGCATTAGTTGCCGGTGTACCAAAAGAAGATATCGGTACTATCCGATTCTCGTTGGCAAAAAAGAAACTTTCAAATGGTGTTGAAAAAGTGGTGCCAATATTACCACATGAAGAAAAAAATTACCTTGATGCGAAGCGTTCGATAACTGATTATGTAGTTATCGAAAAAGTGTCTCAGCGAACTTCGTGGTTGGGCTTATCTCCAATCACGGGAAGAACGCACCAACTACGAGCGCATTTGGCTGCCATTGGTTGTCCAATAATTGGTGATACTAAGTATGGCATAAGAAAGCAAACAAATAATGGTGAAGGCTGGGGCGCTCACATAGGAGGGATAATTAGTAGAAAATTACATTTACACGCTCGATCAATAACATTTGAACACCCCATGACAGGAGAGTTAATGTTTTTGGAAGCCGATTTGCCCTCACATATGGCGAACGCTTGGGATACTTTTAATTGGGACCTAAAGTGGGCGCCAAAGAATCCTTTTAAAATTTATGAGTGAAAACCCTGTGCAATTTTGAACGAGTGAACAATGTCAATTTGGGATAAGAAAAGAACTTGGGTCAACACATCGATTGAATTGATTGGGTCCTCCTTTGGCGTCCTTCTTGATGAAGAGCCTTTACACACGCCAAAAAATACTAAAGTTTTGTTGCCTACTCACAAATTGGCAAAAAAGGTCGCAGAGGAGTGGAATCGACAAAAAAAGATCATTGACCCTTCTAAAATGCCATATTCCCGATTAGTGAATTCAGCGATAGATAAAGTAACAAAAAACTTTGATTCTATTGTCTCCGATCTTGTGGATTATGGTGATACTGATTTAGTGTGCTATAGATCTGATTCTCCAGAGGATTTGGTAATGCTTCAGTCTCAGCACTGGGATCCTATTTTGATTTGGGCTAAGAATGAATTAAATATTGATCTGAAAGTCACTTATGGAATAAATTATAAGCCACAAAAAACTACTGAACTCAAAAGACTTTCCAAAGAAATTAGTTCATATAGTAGTTTTTCTCTTACTGGTTTTTATGATTTAGTTACTATTTCTGGCTCGTTACTGGTCGCTCTTGCAGTTTATTATAAACATATTCCCCCGCAGGTAGGGTTTGAAATTTCATTTTTAGATGAAGATTGGCAAAGAAAAAAATGGGGGCAAGATGAAGAATCAATTAAAAATCGATTAAATAAGTTTAAAGAATTTCAAGCTGCATATAGATTTTTAGAATGTCTAACGTGAGGTAAAATGCTTAAATTTTTCGTCCTAAAACAATATATATGACACAAATAATTTTTATCACTACATGTAGTGAGTGGCAAACTGACATAATTAATATTGGCGTAGGTAAAAAAAATGAATCCTTGACCTGAGATGTGATCCCTTTAAAACATAACACTGATCAATAAGATCGAAGCAATCTACTTAATAGGTCATCTGCACTTATTTTGTTGAGAAAACATCTGGAAGAGGGATAAATGAAAAAATCGATAATTTTAGGCTTTTTAGCAGCGGCCGGTTTGACCGCTGGAATGGCCGGAGCCGCAACATTAGATGATGTTAAGGCTAGAGGAAATCTTAATTGTGGAGTTTCCACTGGGGCTCCCGGTTTTGCCACTGTTGATGATAGTGGTAAAAATGTTGGGTTTGATGTGGATTACTGTCGAGCCTTGGCGGCAGGTATATTTGGAGATCCAATGGCAGTTAAGTTCGTGCCATTAACATCCGCCGTGAGATTCACTGCACTGGCAGCTGGCGAAGTTGATATCTTAGCTAGAAATACAACATGGACCTATAGTAGAGATACAGATCTGAAGCAGACATTTCTGGGTGTAAACTACTATGACGGTCAAGGCTTTATGGTCAAAAAAGATCTAGGCGTGAGTTCGACACTTGAACTGGACGGAGCTACGGTATGTATTCAAGTAGGAACAACTACGGAACTTAATCTTGCTGATTATTTCAAAGAAAACGGTATGAGCTATGAGCCAGTTCCGACTGCTGATAACGCAGAGTCGCAACAGCAGTACCTTGCGGGCGCATGCGATACATACACGACAGATGCATCCGCTTTGCATGGAACTAGGGTAAATCTAGAAAATCCCGATGCACATCTTGTTTTACCGGAAATAATTTCTAAAGAGCCTCTTGGTCCTCTTGTACGTCATGGAGACGATAACTGGGCTGATATTGGACGCTGGGTGCTGAATGCGCTTGTTATTGCTGAAGAAAAAGGAATTACGCAGGCTAATATCGATAGTTGGGGAGACTCAAAAGATGCAGAAATTCATCGACTTTTGGGTACAGGGGACGACGATATGATGGCTATGGTTGGAATGCCAAAGAATGCCCTGTATAACGCTATTAAAGCCGGTGGAAACTATGGAGAAATCTTTGAAAACAACCTCGGCGCCACGGGTGGAATTAATATTGAAAGAGGTGTCAATGCCTCATGGACAAAAGGTGGAATTCTTTACTCTCCTCCTTTTAGATAATATTTAAAATGTAAAGAGGGTGCTGTTTTGCAGTGCCCTTTTTATCTGTTATCCATAAAATGTTACTAAAATCGATACATTAGGTAGATGAGATGAACTCAAGTAATTTTCCACAAGAAAAGTTCAGATGGGGAATGCTTCTGAGTGATACTCGGTATCGGGGAACATCCCTGCAAGTTATTACATTTATAATTTTTGTTGCAGTGTTTTTCTGGTTAATTGATAATACTTTGAAAAATCTTGCATTGATGGGTAAAGATGTCAGCTTCAACTTTCTTGGAATGAGAGCCGGTTACGACATTAACCAAAGGTTAATATCATATACTAATGATAGCACGCATGCCCGAGCCGCATTAGTTGGAATTATAAATACACTTTTGGTTGCATTTTTTGGGTGCGCTATTGCTACTGTCGTTGGTGTTGTTGCTGGGATTTTACGGTTGTCTAAAAATTGGATTGTGGCAAGGTTAATGTCTATTTACATTGAAGGTTTCAGAAACATTCCGGTTCTCCTCTGGATTGTTATGATTTTTGCGCTGTTTACAGAATTTACGCCTGCCCCAAAAGCATTTAAGGGCGCTGATCCTCAGGCTTCCATGATGTTATTTGATAGTGTTGCAATAACTAATCGAGGAACCTATTTGCCTATCCCAGTCATGGGACCAGGTGCATATTGGTTGCTCATGTGTTTAAGTTTATCAATAATGGTGGCAATCTATTTTATAAGATATGCCAGAAAGGTAAAAAAAGATACTGGTAGAGGGGTGCCTGTATTTTGGATAAGTATAGGCATTATAACAATCCCGTGCATTATAACTTTTTTTATGCTGGGAAAACCTATTAGTTTTGAATATCCTTACCTGAAGGGTTTCAATTTCAAGGATGGTATTCATTTGAGAAATTCGTTCTTAGCACTAACATTAGCTCTTGCTTTTTATACTTCGGCATTTATTGCGGAAATAGTTCGCTCCGGTATATTAGCAATTTCGAAAGGTCAAACCGAAGCGGCCTCAGCTCTGGGTTTGAGACCAAACAAGATAATGAATTTAATTGTCTTGCCCCAGGCATTGCGGGTAATCGTACCACCTATGATCTCACAGTATCTTAACTTAACCAAGAATTCTTCTTTGGCCATAGCAGTTGGCTATATGGACGTTAGGGGGACATTGGGAGGTATCACTTTGAATCAGACAGGAAGAGAGTTAGAGTCTATGCTTCTTTTAATGGGGTTCTATCTTACGGTTTCCTTGTTAATTTCTTCGATTATTAATTATTTTAATCGATCATTTCAGATCGTAGGAAGGTGAATGACGCAGATAGCTTTTGTGAGACAAAAAGGAATACCGCCATCACCTCCTCCGTTGACAGAAGTGGGTTTTATTGGTTGGGTAAAGCAAAACTTATTTTCTAGCTGGTTTAACGGGCTTTTAACCTTATTTTCTCTATATTTTATTATAATAATTTTCTCTGACTTCATCCCATGGGCATGGGGAGGGCATTGGAAAGCAAAATCATTGCGGGAATGCTTAGATTTGGATCCAAATGTTGCGTGTTTTTCTGTCTTAACCGCGCGGTGGAAACAACTTTTATTTGGTCTATACCCGGCTGAAGAGTATTGGCGCCCATCTTTAACATTTACACTTTTATTGCTTTCAATTGTTCCAATTCTATTCCCAAGATACATCAAATTTTTCTGGTTTTCAGCTATTTATCCTGGTTTAGCAGTATGGTTGCTGTGGGGAGGATCATTTTGGTCGGTAGCGATAATTTATATTGGTGTGACATTTGGGTTTTTGGTCTATGCAATTATAAGTTCTAAATTGCTTAAAACAACATCGATGGCTCTAACGGCTTCCGCCCTGTTTACCTTACTATTTTTTCTTTTTCTTTCAGACCTATTGGTAAACTATTTATCAGTTTTACTACCCATCTATCTACCATTTGTTGAATCATTACGAATGGGAGGCTTTACGTTGTCACTAATTGTTGGGGTTTCAGGCATAGTTGCATCCTTCCCTATCGGCATATTGCTTGCTCTTGGTAGGCAGTCTAATCTGCCTGTGATAAAGATGATTTGTGTGGGGTTCATTGAGTTTATTCGTGGAGTACCACTTATCACATTACTTTTTGTTGCGTCTGTTTTACTTAATTATTTTTTACCTCCCGGGACTAATTTTGATATTGTCCTTAGAGTAGTAATTATGGTCACACTATTTTCTGCTGCTTACATGGCAGAAGTTATCAGAGGAGGCTTAGCTGGGCTACCTATAGGCCAGCATGAGGCTTCCGCCTCATTAGGACTGACATATTGGCAGTCGCAACGATTAGTAATCATGCCTCAGGCTTTGAAAATTTCGATACCTGGTATAGTAAACACTTTTATAGGATTATTCAAAGACACGACGCTAGTTTCAATAATTAGTCTCCGTGATCCAGTAGGTTTGGCGTCTACGATAAGAGCTGACTCAAAATGGAATGGTATTTATTGGGAGCTTTATATAGCGATTGGATTAATGTTCTTTGTTTTTTGTTTTGGAATGTCGCAGTACTCTCAATATTTAGAAAGAAAGTTAAAAACAGATAATTAATAGGTTATTAAATGTCAGACAATAAAAATATAAATGAGATAGATAAAACTAAAGTCACAATTACGGATGAAACTGCGATTCATATTTCCAATATGAACAAGTGGTTTGGTAATTTTCACGTTTTGAGGGACATTAATTTGGATGTTAAAAGAGGAGAAAGAATTGTTGTATGTGGCCCGTCTGGATCAGGAAAATCTACCTTGATTAGATGTATTAATAGGCTAGAGGAACATCAAAAGGGAAGCATTGTAGTTGATGGTACTGAATTGACTACTGACCTTAAAAATATTGATAAAATTAGATCTGAGGTTGGGATGGTTTTCCAACATTTCAATTTGTTTCCACATTTAACAACATTAGAAAATTGTACCTTGGCTCCGATATGGGTTCGAGAAACGCCTGAAAAAGAGGCAAGCGAAATAGCAATGGAGATGCTGGAAAAGGTAAAAATTCCTGAGCAGGCTCACAAATATCCAGGTCAATTGTCAGGAGGACAGCAGCAGCGGGTAGCAATAGCCCGTTCTTTGTGCATGAAACCAAGGATAATGCTATTTGATGAAGTCACTTCAGCGCTGGATCCAGAAATGATTAAAGAAGTTCTTGATACGATGATTCAACTTGCCGAAGAAGGTATGACGATGATTTGTGTTACCCATGAAATGGGTTTTGCGCGACAAGTTGCTGACCGTGTTATATTTATGGACGAAGGTCAAATCGTTGAACAAAATGAACCGGAAGAATTTTTTAATAATCCGCAGTCAGATAGAACAAAATTATTTCTAAGTCAGATTTTAGGGCATTAACCGTTTATTTTCTAATCAACGTTCCCGATCCATAATCGGTAAATAATTCTAGCAAACATGCGTTTTGGGCTCTACCGTCGAGTATCACGGCAGCCCGGACTCCGCCCTCGAGTGCTTTAATTGCAGTTTCGGTTTTAGGAATCATTCCATTGATTATGGTTCCGTTCGTAATAAGGTCTTTCACATCCGCTATAGTAAGTCTTGTGAGTAGATTTCCGTCCTTATTTTTAACACCGTCAACATCAGTAAGTAATAATAATCGATCTGCAGATAAAGCAGCGGCGATTGCCCCGGCGGCTGTGTCGGCATTAACGTTGTATGTATGCCCATCAATCCCTGTTCCTATTGGGGCTACAACTGGAATAAAATCACTTTCAAGGAAAATTTTCAGTATTTCAGGGTTTATTTTAGAGGGTTTTCCGACAAAACCAAGTTTATGGTTGTCAGCTTCACAGACCATTAATTTTGCGTCTTTTCCTGACAGGCCAATTGCCTTTCCACCTTGATTATTAATTGATGATACAATATTTTTATTTACGCTTCCAGAAAGAACCATTTCTATTATAGGAATAGACTCCCGAGTGGTGACTCTTTTACCATCAATAAAAGTGGATTCAATATTAACTTTTTCGAGAAACTTATTTATCGCAGGACCACCCCCATGAACTATTATCGGATTTAAGTTACATTGTTTCATAAGAACAATATCTTGAGCAAAGTTCTTCATCGCAATGTCATTAGACATGGCGTGACCACCAAGTTTTATAACTATTATTGCGCCGTCATAGCGCTGAATGTATGGAAGTGCTTGCGCTAGTGTTCTAGCCACTGAGACTGAATCGGTAATTTTAGTTTTTACTTCAGCCATATGGGGATCTCCTAGGCGGCAAAAATTTTAATTCAAGTCGTATCGTTATACGCAATCTTAGTTTATTTATTTTATATTTGCTATAGTTGATCTGAGGGCGTCTATTCCACTCATTTTTGCTGACGATGTGAGCAAAATTTCTGGAAAAGCAGCTGGGTGATTAGACAGAGCAATTCGCGTTTTGTGTAATGATTTTGTCAAATCGATCTTATTAGATTTGTCAGTTTTAGTCATTACTATTTGAAATGTAACGGCCGCTTGGTCCAGCAGCATCATTATACTGTCGTCTAAATCTTTAACGCCATGTCTGCTATCAATAAGTAAAAATACTCGCCTTAACGATACTCGACCAGTCAAATAAACATTTAAAAGCTGTTGCCATTTTTTTACTTTTGTAATGGGTGCCTGTGCATAACCGTATCCGGGTAAATCAACCAAATAATTAGTATTTCCCAACGAAAAGAAATTTATTTCTTGAGTCCTTCCGGGTGTATTTGAAGATCGTGCGAGTGATTTTCTGAATGTCAGAGCGTTGATTAGAGAAGATTTACCAACATTTGATCGTCCTGCGAAACAAATCTCTACCCGGTCATCTTTTGGAAGGCCCTCTACATCTACTACTCCTTTAAGAAAATTAACTTCTTTTGAAAAAAGTAATTTTCCGTTTTGTCGATCCTTGTCATTTTTTATTTGGGATACTGGAAACTTAAGCACAATTGATTTCATCAGGATGAATTTTTTGATCTTTTGAATGTTTCTTTGATATTTCCAAAAATATCAGGTTTAACACCCTGACTTGCCATAATTGCGTATTGCTGAATGAACGTTATTGTATTATTTGCAACCCAATAAATGACCAAACCTGAAGCGAATTGTCCGAGCATAAACATGAAAACCCATGGCATCCAAGCAAAAATCATCGCTTGAGTTTTATCTGTAGGTGCTGGATTGAGTTTCTGTTGCAACCACATGGTGATTCCCATCAGAATTGGATAAACGCCAATTGATATAATGGCTAAAATGCTTCCGGGTTCAGGAGGAGAGAAGGGTAATAATCCAAATAAATTTAATATAGAACTTGGATCAGGCGCTGATAAATCGGTTATCCATCCTATAAATGGGGCATGTCGTACTTCAATAGTTACAAAAAGTACTTTGTAAAGTGAGAAGAATATCGGAATTTGAGGTAAAATAGGGAGACATCCGGCAGCTGGATTTACTTTTTCTCGTTTATAAAGTGCCATCATTTCCTGTTGCATTTTCATGCGATCTCCACCGGTTTTTTCTTTAATCTTTTCCATTTCAGGTTGCAATTTCTTCATACGCGACATAGAGACATAGGATTTATATGCAAGCGGTAAAAGGGCAGTCTTGATCGCCAGCGTTAATAATATTATAGACCAACCCATGTTGCCGGTTAAATCGTTAAAGAAAGATAACATTGAAAATATCGGTTTTGTCAGGAAAAAGAACCAGCCCCAATCTACAGCATCAACAAAATTTTCAACACTATTGTTTCGTTGATATCTCTTGATAGTATTAACTTCTTTGGCGCCAGCAAAAAAACTTGTTGTCATCACTTTTTCTGAACCGGGCTCTACTTCAATTGCTGGCAACCGCATATCAGTTTGGTAAGTATCTGTTTGTGGAGTATATTTCGACGCCATTCTTAATTTTTGACCTGGTGGCGGTATAAGCGTTGTCATCCAGTATTTATCCGTAAAACCTATCCATCCATTATTTTCTACCGAGTGTACCGTTACATTACCGTTTTCGTTCTGAATGAAAGGTTGATCAGGTAATTTCTTATATTTCTGTTCAATAAGCTCGCTGTCCTTGGATGCAACTACCCCTTCATGTAAAATATAAAACCCAATAGTATCGGGTTTACCATGTCTAGCGATTATCCCATAAGGTGCCAATTTCACTTTTTGGCCAGATTGATTAATGACTGATTGTTTGATCGAAAACATAAAGTTTTGATCTACGGATATTTCTCGCTGGAAAATGAGTCCGATATTATTTTTCCACTGGAGAGTTATTGGTCTATTTTCAGAAAGGGTTTGACCTAAAACCAATTCCCATTTCGTGTTTGCGTTAGGCACGTCTTGCAAAGAAAGACCCGAAACAGGTGTCCAGCCATAGGCAGCATAATAAGATTTCTCTTCAGTAGCTGGTTTAAGTATTACAACGTTTTGTGAGCCCGGTTTTTGTTCATTGAAATAGTCAATGAGTTTTAAGTCGTCGATTCTTCCACCTTTTAACCAAATAGAACCGCTGAGCCTAGATGTTTGGATGAGAACACGACCTATATTCTTATCACTGCTAGTTTCTGAGGTTTCAATGCTTATCCCAGATGATGATGACGGTGCTTGATTCTTGTTATTTTCTTCGGATAACTTGGAGTCGTCTTGTTGGGTTGGCCGTGGTGGTTCAGGTGGAAACAACAACATCCAGCCGATTAAAACGAGAAAGCTCAGCGCTGTAGCCAAAAGTAAATTCTTGTTTTGATCGTCCATATATTACTCCGATAATGTTACCAGTATGAATCTTATTTTTAAAATGGTATGCATACTTATACTCATGCTTCGTCGAGGGTTTACTTATATTTATTTTTCTTAGGTACGGGATCGAATCCATGACCGCCCCATGGGTTACATTTAATAAGTCTTTTTGTTGTTAGCCACACACCGCGTATTAAACCATGTTTTTCCAGCGCTTCCAATGCATAGCTGGAGCAGGTAGGTTGATATCTGCAGCTTGGCCCTAACAGAGGACTTAAAATCAATCGATAGACTTTTATGGGGATAATTAGCAAGTATATAATGAATTTCATCTCATTTAATTTTTTCAAATTTATGAATTTGGTTGACGGCACGCGTAAAAGAATTTTTTAAATCGTTGAAATCCATTTCTTCGGTTTGGTTATAATGACCTATTAAAATATAATCCCAGCCAATTTTACCAACTTTTGGCAAACAATCCCGAGCTACATGTCGCAAACGGCGTTTAGCGAAGTTACGTCTAACTGCGTTTCCAATTTTTTTAGAGCACGTAAATCCTACCCGAATTACGTTAGATAATGTATGAGAATCTTCTTCGGATCTTCTCTGTCCTTGGAGGTATAGTCCCTTGGCTCGTACCCGATATTTTGAGCTTACATCCAAAAAATCCGAACGTTTGAGAATTTTTACAATGTTTTTTGTTTTCTTACTTAGTGGCTTCGTTTTTACATAGGTATGTTTCAAGTTATTTTCTCGGAGGTTCACTATCTTTATTACAGACATAACTTTTCGACAGGTTTGTTATGCAGTTAGTTTTTTTCTACCCTGGCTTCTGCGTCGATTGATTATCTTTCGTCCGTTTGCAGTTGCCATTCTCGAGCGAAATCCGTGACGTCGCTTTCGTACTAAGTTACTTGGTTGGAATGTACGCTTCACTAGATCCTCCTGAAATTTTATTAGCCACTTTAGGTCAAGTAATTTTTTCGAGACCTAGATTCTTAACAATTCCTGTGCTTACTGGTGTTTTAACTAAAAGTCAATTGAGGCCGAACGCTATCTTTAGTAATGATATGTCAAATTTGGTAAGTTAAATAAATAATTTTTTAATTTGGAAGAGGTTAAATAAAAAAAATAAATAATGGATACAATTTTTTCAAAGTTACTTATTGGGCTGGCTTTACATGGAAGAATTATGGGTTTTGGATTGATATCTTTGATCTTAGGACTGGTGCTCAGTAATTACATAACTTTTGAAAAGTTTTTTGTTAAAACTGAGATTGTTATTGTTTTTGTTCAACAGCACAAATTTTTGGCGGTTTTAATTTATTTGATTGTATATTTTACGGTGGTGATGTTTTCAATACCAGTAGCAAGCATTTTAACTGCCGTGGGAGGTTATGCTTTTGGTGGCATTCAAGGCGGAATCATTGCTTTTTTTGGTGCGGTGCTGGGTTCTTCAGCATTATTTTTGATAGTTGCAAGCGGTCTGAAGCTAAACTCAAAAAGCCTTTTGTTATCCAATCCATTGTTTGCAAAATTAAGTCAAGAAATATTCGATAATGAATTTAGATATCTATTGTTGCTTCGCTTTTTTCCTTTATTCCCATTTTGGATGGTAAATTTAGTGCCTGCTATTCTTGGCGTAAAATTCAAAGTATTTTTTTTCTCAACGTTCTTTGGTATCATTCCGGGTACTTTTCTTATTTCTTTCATTGGAGAAAAAGCTCGTATATTTTCAGAACCAGAGGCAGAGTCAATTTCTGAATTGATTTCAAATCCCGCATTCTTTTTTTTATTTTTGATTTTTTCTTTTATTACAATTTATCCGCGTCTAGCAAGATATAAAATTAGAAAAAAGTAGTGTGGAGTATTTAAAAGTATATTGCAATTGACTGAATTATAGCGGCCTAAAATTATCCTCTTTAAAATTTCGAACCAGTTAAAAAAGTCACTAAATAATTCAAATACAACAAATTAGACAGTATCTTATCAAACTGAGAGTAATTTCACTTCTTTCTTGCATAAAATAGAACTGGTGGATATTAAAACGTTGTGGCACCGATAGCTCAGCTGGATAGAGTACCTGACTACGAATCAGGGGGTCGGGAGTTCGAATCTTCCTCGGTGCGCCACCTACTTAATCCTTATTTTAATTGAACGAATAGTATATCTGAATATTTTTTACAAAAATTTATTGGAACAGTACAAATTTTTAATTGATAGCAAAAAAACTCAAAGAGGATATCTTGGATTAAAATACACGAGCTAAACTTCAAATCAGTACTTTCTATTATTTTATGATTATTGCCGTCTCAACTATTTTTAGCCAATCAGCCACTGTGGCTGTGTTATTTTTTGGTGACATATTGGGTAAAGATTGACTGGTATCCGCGACAGGTTTTGTTTCAGGTTTTATGAGAGCTCTGGATTGGTAAGAATTTTAATATACCTAACTTCTTATGCATGAAATGGATGAAGTCATAGTATTAACCAATTTTGTAAAAGAAATGCTGGTTGCACCTCTATATATTTTAAAATTTTTTTTATTAGTTTAGTTTTAGCTGTGACAGTGTTTCAGTTAAGTACAATTTATAGTCAGCTAAATAATGTTAAAAATAGGTAAATTTTGTTAATGGGGGTAAAAACTCTAATTTTACCATTTGATAACGTTAGAGGACATTCATTACAGGTATTTCGTTAGCGGACCAGAATTTTTGTCTAGCGCTATTTGTGTTTTAATAGGTCCTGAGACCAAACCATCAATTACGGTAATTGTTTGTGGTGCAATGCGAACTGCATCCTTCGGATCATGCGTAACCAAAAGAACCAAAAGGTTCTTTTCTTTTGATATTTTGGCAACCAGATCTAACATTTGGTTTTTTTGTGCTGGACCTAACGCTGAGAATGGCTCGTCGAGGAGTAATATTGGTCGATTTTGAATTAGAATTCGGGCTAACCCGGCTCTACTAAGTTGTCCGCCAGAAAGTTTTGATGGAAGCCGGTCTTCGAGACCGGAAACCCCGGTCGATTTAAGTGCTTCATTAATAATTTTTTTTTGTTGCAAAGATAGCCACGGCCACTGAGTGAGACCAAGGGCTACATTTTTCTGAATGCTTAAATGTGGAAAGAGGTTATTATCTTGAAAAAGAGTTGCGATTGGTCGCGCTGATGCCTGCTTTGTATGGATGGGTGTTTCTTTCCATGAGATATACCCATCTGTTACTTTTTGATATCCGGCCAAGGTATTTAATAGACTGGATTTACCAGCTCCAGACGGGCCAATAACTGCAAAAACACCACTCTTTTCAAGAAGAAATTTTGCTGAAAGAGTAAAACGTTCAAATTTTGTTGTAAATGAAACATCAAGCATTCCGTTGCCTCCCAAAGTAATCAAATATAAAAAATAAGCTAAACGATAAAAGTACTAATACAGCCGCTGAACTAAATGCCTGATCCATCCTGTAAGCCGCCATAAGTTGATAAATTTTTAAAGGAAGGGTAGCAAATTCTGAACTTCCAAACAGAGCGATAATACCCAGATCTCCCATGGATAGTGCCGCAATCAGCCCCGCACCATATCCGATTGGTTTGCGTAATCGGGGTAGAAAGACCCAATAGGTCCATCCTATTGGGGTAAGAGAAAGTGATTTTGATAATTTTGCATAATCGCGGCGGATGTCTTCAGCTGCTGGCCGGATAATCCGAATAGCGAAGGGCATTCCCATGACCGCATTCACTAAGATGGTTACTAAAAGAGCATAGTCAAATGGGTTGTCGAACTTTCTTATGATTAAGAACAATCCGGCACCGATGACAAGAGGGGAGGTGGCAATTCCTAAGGTTCCTAAAACCTCACCCCATTTATAGCTTAATGCGCAAGCCATAATCATACAAATTGAGGTGGAGGTTAGGGCCATCATTATAGAAAAAAATGCAGCTTCCCAGATATCAGGACCAAGAGAAGAAAAATTCCCCAGACCTTTTAACAAAATCATTCCGAGCGGTAATGTTAGAAATAATCCAATTATTATGATTATTAGCCAATCTAAAAAGAAAGACGTTTTTGATACTTCTAAATAGTTATTTGCCCTATCAAGGCCACCAGAAAGAGTCGGAGCGTTTCCTATAATCCAAATTGCTAGAATAACCGTTATTCCAGCTAAAATAAATTGTGATAGACTTAAAAAAGCCGCTTTAGAGAAGTCAAGATCAAACCTGATGGCCTGGTAAATAGCTACTTCGAGTGTTGTGGAGCTAGGCCCACCTCCCAATGTAAGGACAATCGCAAAACTCGTCAGGCAAATTACAAAGATTACACCAAAAGCTTGGGGCGCAATTTGACGAACAATAGGCCATTCGATTATTCTAAACCTTGTAAATGCTTCGAGAGATAGTGTGCTTCCTAATCGCCAACGCTCTTGAGGAAGTGAGTTTAGTCCTTGATAAATTAATCGGGTAGCAAGTGGGACATTGAAGTAAATATGAGCAAGTAATATGCCCTGCAAACCATAAATCGATAAAGTATCGAACCCTAATGTTGCAAGTATTAAATTTATTAATCCTTTGTGCCCAAAAATTGACAATAGGCCTAATATTGCGACGAGCACTGGTAATATAAAAGGAGCTCCAAGTAAAAGAATGAGGAACTGTTTTCCTCTGAAATTTTGTCTAGCAAGAGATCTAGCAAGGAGCCAACCAATCACGACAGATAAAAAAGCGGAGCAAGATGCCTGCAAAATTGTAAACTTGAGTGCTGCCCAATCAGACTTAGATATTATAAAGTTTTGATCTGCTATCAAGATTAAAACTATAAGTGGACCAAAAATCATAAGACCTAAAAAGAGTGCGGCAGTTACTGAGATAAGGCGCGACGCCATTCTTCAACCACAGTTGTACGAAGAACTTGAGCTTCTGATTCATCAAAATATTTTATCTTTTCTGGTATGGGAAGGTTAAAAAATACTTCTGGCCATGCGCTCCTCGGTAAAGCAGAGGGGTAAGACCAGTTTGTCATTGGGATTAAATTTTGAAAACTGTCAGAAAGAATAAATGCCATAAATTGATTCGCCAGTTCAGGCTGTTTTGTATTAGCTAATTTCGCTGCTAATTCAAAATAAGGATAATGCCCGTCATCAAATATCGCGGCCTTTTTGCTAAGGTCATTTTCTGCAGCAATGTGATAAGCTGGCGATGTGGTAAATGATAAGACACCTTGGGCCTCACCATCGGTAAACAGTCCATAGGCCTCTGACCAGCCCTTTGTAACAGTTAGAATTTTTGGTTTTAATCGACTCCAAAAGTCTTCGGCTTCCTCTCCATAAACAGATTTAACCCAAAGAACTAGTGCTAAACCAGAAATCGAAGTTCGAGGGTCTTGAATTACAATCTTTGTACTGGCTGGAAGTTCGATTAGATCTTCAAAACTTTTTGGAAGAACTTGTGTTTTTTCGTCAAATACAAAAGCTACATAAGACCAATTAAATGGTAAAAATGTTTTGTTTGTCCAATCTATTGGAAGCTCCAGCGTATTATTGTTTTGTTCGTGGTTAGAAAACAGACCAGTTTCAAAAGCTTTTTTTGTAATGTCAGTGTTGAGACCTATGACAATATCTGCTTTTGTTTTCGGTCCTTCTAGCACCAAGCGGGGTAAAAGATCGCCTGCCGAAAATTTTAAATCGCAATTACAGATTTTTTCAAACTCAGTCTCTATTGATGGTCCCGGTCCCCATTCTGACGTAAAATAGTCGGGCGCATAGACTGTTAATACAGGTTTATTTTCTGCTACGGCAAATGGTGTCGTTAATATTGTAGCTATAAAAATCAGATGTTTCATTTTGTGCTCCATAATAAAAAGTGGAGAGCAGTTCAGGATCACATCCAGACCTTCCCTCCGTCGGTACTAGCCGATTCAGGTTCTACGGGTTCACGAATGTATCTCAGCCTAATGAGGCACCCCGAGGTTATATTTCGTCCTAAAACTTTTAACCCACTTTGTCAAACTATCAAAGTAGATCTTTAATTTTTCAGCTAAATTTTAAACATTTTTTTATAGAAATTGACTGGGCGTTTATTATGGTCACCGAAGTAAATTATTTGGTCCTCCAAAACCTTTCAAGATCTCAATCGTTGTATCATAAACGGGATCGATAGTTTCTTCCATAATTTGGACACGATCGAAGCGGGTTTCATCAATACTGACCGCTTTTCTTAAGGCCCGCCCAAAGACCATACGTAATTCAGTGCCAATATTGAATTTACAAATATTACTGTTTTTAGCCAGATTCTTACGTTGATCTACTGATACTCCTGAACCTCCGTGAATAACTAGTGGTAAATTTATAACTTTTTCAATCTCTTTTATTCGCTTAACATCAAGGCTACTTTCTTTATTTTCTTGCAGGTGGACATTTCCACAGGATATTGCCATTGCATCGATACCGGTATCTAAAGCGAAGCGTTTTGCTTCTTTTGGATCTGTTCCTTTGGAATGATCGCCGTTCTGATAACCAACAAAGCCAATTTCTCCTTCGCAGGAAATGTTTGCGGAATGCGCCATCTCAACTACTGCGGCAGTTTCATCAATATTTTGCTGTAGCGGCTTTCTGGATCCGTCGTACATTAGTGAAGTAAAACCACTCTCAAGTGCGATTTTACATTCTTCAAAGGTATAACCATGGTCTAAATGAGCAACAACTGGCACATCAACGCTTTCAGCCAAATAAGTAAACATCTTACCAAGAATTGGCAAAGGAGTATGCTTACGGCATGACGGTCCAGCCTGCAAGATAATTGGAACACCTACAGTTTGTGCTGCTCTTACATAGGCTAACATATCTTCCCAGCCAAGTGTTACCAGGCCACCTACAGCATAACCATTACGAAGGGCCGGTTGAAGAACATCTGAGAGCGTTGCTAAACTCATTTGAATTTCTCCACCATATCTAAGATGCCAGGTATTGCTTTTAATTGTGCAGCGTGGGTTGGTTGAAAGAATTGCTTTAATGAGCGCTGGCTTAGCCCTCCTAGGATAGTAAAATAGTACATTTCATAACCTGGAAGCACGCAACAGGGGTGATACCCTTTGTCAATGCAGATGGTCGATCCGTCAACAATATGATAGGCGTCCCCAGCCTTATTTTCTTCTCTCTGGAGCATTTGAAGCCCTGATCCATAATTGGGTTTAAATCGAAAGTTGTAAGTTTCATCGTGACGGGTTTCTTCCGGAAGTCGATCAGTATCGTGTTTGTGGCTTGGAAATCCAGACCAACCGCCTTGACCTACAGTGAAGAGTTCGCTAACCAGCAGTCGACCGACCTGATTGGATTGTTTTTGGCCTAAAATATGCTTTATTTTTCGATGTGTTTTAGTATCATCTGATCCATACTGTACTAAATCCAACTCAGCGACACGAACATCAAAAGGCTCCAGAACTTTATCGTACTTTGCTCCCGCTATGAATACTTCTGTGTCCTGTGTTAAACAAGTTAATTTTGCTTCGATGCCAACTGGGACGTAAACGGCTTCGGGCTCCCCTCCCCAGACGTCGACCTTACGGTTTCCCACGGCTTCATAAGTTTGGCCAACTACCTCCACATCAATTGTTCCTGTAGCTGGAACGATACAAGTTTCATAACCAGACACTTTGTAATGAAATCGCTCTCCAGCCGTTAACTTAACAATATTAAAATACGTCAGTGGGACTAAATCATCATTGATATCAACGATTGCCTTATTTCTGTTATTAAACGGTGCAATATGCATGGAAACTCCTTTTCAAGAAATAATTACGTTTTCGTCGGTCCTGGATGACTTTTCAAAAACTGATTCAGCTCTTTTTCCTTCGCCATTGCAGGCGCACATCCTGGTTTTGAGACAGTAATTGACGCACTGGCCGACCCCCTTAATATGGCATCATTGAGGTTGTAGCCTGATGCGATAGATGAGACCAAGCCAGCCATAAAGCTATCGCCGGCGCCTGTTGGCTTGAGAGCTTTAACCTCAAATATTCCAGTTCGAATTTCCTCATGACTGGTAATTGTTATAGAACCCTGTTCGCCCATTTTGTATATTACGAGTCGGTCAGACTCCTTTGCTAATTCGCGGGCTTTCTGAAGACCAAGCTCTTTACTACCACTCATGAATCCAAATTCATCGTCATTACCAATTATTGCATCTGAGAGATTAGCGGCTTTTGACAGTACGTTTTCGGCTACCTCAGGAGATGACCAGGAGTAAGGTCTATAATCGACGTCAAATAAAATCGGAATTCCAGCAGATCGAGCTAGTTCAAAGGCTCTAAAGGTTGCACTTCTCGACGGCTCTGCTGCAAATACAGTTCCTGCAGTTATAACTGCGCCGTAGGCTGTAAAATCAACTTTTTCTATATCTTCTGTAGTCATTTGAAAATCGGCCGCACCATTTCGGTAAATGACTGTCTGATGATCATCTAATCTTGTTTCATAGACTGCCAGTGAATTGCGTGCTTCGCCACCCACTTTTTTAACATACACATGATTTACACCGTAGTGTTTTAATTGGTTTAAACAGTATCGCCCAATTGAGTCATCTGAAACTGAAGTTACGAGGGTTGCTTTGCCGCCAAGTTTTACAATCCCAGCAGCAATGTTTGCCGAGGAGCCTCCCATCCCAACGGACATGAAAGTTGCTTCTTCTGTTTTTGTTCCTGGAGGATCGGGAAAAAAATCAATTCCAACTCTTCCAATTATGAGAAAGTTATTTTTTCGGATACCGTCGTATAAAGTCATTACGCGCTCCTTCGCTGAATCAAAAAATTTTTTTCATATTTGCAATATAATAATAGTAATGCTTTTCTTGAAACTTACCTCATATCTATTTTCTATTAGTTGACTAATTACCATAAACAAGGATACTCATTTTCCTATTGGTCGCAACTGCTTTCTTAAAATGGGATGAGGCGATGAAAGAAATTAGAATAGGAATTGTCGGTGGTGGTTACATGGGCAAGGCCCATGCAGTGGCTTATACCGCTGTAGCCTCTGTTTTTGACACTAAGTTACGCCCTATTCTTGAGATGGTGTGTAGCTCATCGGGTGCAACGGCAGAAAAACATCGAAGAGCATTTGGTTTCTCGCGTGCTACAAGTGATTGGCGTGTTTTAGTAGCTGACCCTAAAGTAGATGCAATTATAATTGCCACACCTCAAAAATTCCATAGGGCAATAGCAGAGGCTGCGTTTGAATTGGGTAAGCCAGTTTTTTGTGAAAAACCACTTGGCACCTCTTTGGAAGATAGCCGTGCAATGCTTTCTGCGGCCAATTTGGCAAATACTATCAATATGGTAGGCTTCAACTATATTAAAACCCCAGCGTCTCAGTATGCATGGAAATTGGTTTCAAGTGGACGAATTGGTAAGGTTATTTGGTTTAGAGGTGAACATACGGAAGATTTTCTTGCAGACCCCAAAGAATCTGCTTCCTGGCGCAGTCGTGGTCGCGCGAATGGCACTATGGGTGATTTGGCACCCCATATGATTAACGCTGCTAGGCGCTTGGTAGGCCCTATTCAGTCACTAATTGCATCAGTAGAAACTGTTTATAGCAAGCGCCCGTCAGGTAAAGTTGATAATGATGATCAGGCGCAAATAATGTGTAGATTTGATAATGGTGCTCAGGGACATTTATTTTTTAGTAGAGTGGCTACAGGACGTAAAATGGGATATGCATATGAAATTCATGGGAACAAGGGTGCAATTCGGTTTGATCAAGAGGATCAAAATTCGATTCAATTATACTTGATGGAAGATTTTGAAGCTGAGAGAGGTTTTAGAAAAATTCTAACTGGCCCGGTTCATCCAGATTATTTACCTTTTTGTCAAGGTCCGGGACACGGTACAGGTTATCAAGATCAAATTATCATTGAAGCAAGAGATTTCTTGAAAGCTATTGAAACAAAAACTAATATTTGGCCAACTTTTCAAGAAGGTATGGAGGTAAATCGAGTTATAGAGGCGGCTCACGATTCAAGCTCAAAACGTGCTTGGGTTGAAGTTTCTGATTATTAAAGGAAATACTATGATTAAAATTGGCAATGCGCCGTGCTCCTGGGGTGTCGAATTTGCGGATGACCCACGAAACCCTAGTTGGCGCAAAGTGCTGGCTGAGAATTCTCAGGCAGGTTTTACTGGTATTGAACTAGGACCTGTTGGTTTCATGCCTGAAGACCCAAGTGTACTGTCAGAGGCTTTAGATGAGTTTGAACAAGAGTTGATTGGCGGAGTAGTATTTCGTCCATTTCATGATCCAAATCAATGGGATTTTGTTTTGGATGGTGCGCTACGAACGTGTAATTCATTGACTGCGCACGGTGCTGAGCATTTGGTTCTTATTGATAGCATATCGCCTCGAAGAGCTCCAACGGCTGGTCGTTCGGATGAGGCAGAGCAAATGAGCAGTGCCGAATGGACAGCATTTAAAGACCGAATTTTGACGATAGCTAAAATTGGAACTGAAGAATATGGTTTGACAGTTGGTATTCATGCTCACGCAGCAGGGTTTATTGATTTTGAACCTGAAATTGAAAGGCTTCTCGAGGAAATTGACGAAAACTATTTGAAAATTTGTTTTGATACTGGGCACCATTCTTATGCTGGATTTGATCCTACAAGTTTTTTGCAACGTCACATTCAACGCACTAGCTACATGCACTTTAAAGACATTGATCCAGTTGTTAAGGCCGATGTCGTTTCTAAACGAATAGATTTTTATTCAGCTTGTGGACAGGGTATTTTTTGCAACTTAGGTGATGGTGATGTCAATTTTAAAGCCGTCCGGGAATTACTCCTTGAAAACGACTTTGATGGTTGGTGTACCGTTGAACAGGACTGTGATCCAGAGGGTAGAACATCGCCTTTTGAAGATGCAAAAATTAATCGAAAGTATTTAGAATCAATTGGGTTTAAAAATTTTTAAAAGGTATACTTTTTAGTTGTCCTATAAATCCTTTAAAGGTTCAGGTCAGGTTAGTTCTTAAGATTGAAGATGAAACTTTATTTTTGTTGCTGACTTAATAAAAACATTTGAGAGGCTTTTTGCGTGGATATTACTTTTTGCTTCGTTACTAAACATGAGAGTTTGACGAATACCGAAATAAAAAAAATTGTAATTGAATTTGAGAAAAATACCTTCGAAATTGTTGAGCAAATCCGACTAGGAATAGACGGTGTCATTTTAAAAATTCGAAATTTTTTTCCAAAGGATTTTTCATACTTAGAAAAAGAGTTAACACTTGATCTTAATTTTTCGGTCAATGAAATTGGAATAAAGAAATTACTGTTGGCTGATATGGACGGTACAATCATCCGCTGTGAGTGCATTGACGAGCTTGCAGAATATGCAGGAGTTAGGGCTAGAGTTATGGCAATTACTCAAAAAGCAATGGCAGGCGAGATGGATTTTATTGAATCTCTTGAACAAAGAGTTAAATTGCTGAAAGGGTTAACGGTTGAACAATTAACAGATTGTTACAATAGGAAAATTTATTTAACAACGGGTGCGAGAACTTTAGTGAAAACCATGAACGCTTTTGGTTCAACCTCTGCAATAGTGTCAGGTGGATTTTCTTTTTTTGCTGACAAGATTGCGAATGATGTTGGTTTTAACCAATCTTATGCAAATCGATTAGTATTTGAAGGTAATACTCTTTCTGGTGCCATTGAAAATCCAATTTTGGATGCGGCTAAGAAAAAAATAGTTCTTCAAAACCTTTGTATTGAGGGTAATTTTGATTTAAACGATGTTTTAGCGGTTGGAGATGGTGCAAATGACATTGAAATAATTAGAAATGCTGGCATTGGTGTTTCCTATTATGGCAATGTGATTTTAACGGAAAAATCTAATTTTAAACTATATCATTCTAATCTTCGAGCATTATTATACTTTCAAGGGATTAGGGAAAGTGAATTTGTTATATAAGGAGGTATTGGGCTGGAATGAATTTGTATAGGTGTGGTAGGTAAATTCAAAATTTTTATTGCTATGAGTAATTTTCTCAAGAAGGAAAGTTAATGCGCAAGATTACTAGTATTGGTGACCTGCAAAAACTTGCAAAAAAGCGAGTTCCGAGAATGTTTTATGATTATGCTGACTCTGGTTCTTGGACTGAGCAAACGTACCGTGATAATCAGACTGACTTTGAAAAAATAAAGTTACGTCAGCGCGTCGCTGTAGATATGTCAACTCTCACAACTTGTTTTAAGATGTTGGATGATCCGGTCGCCATACCAACAGCCTTAGCACCATGTGGCATGACCGGAATGCAACACGCTGATGGAGAAATTTTAGCAGCAAAAGCGGCTGAGAAGTTCAAAATACCGTTTACAATGTCTACTTTATCCATTTGCTCTATTGAAGATGTAGCAGAAAGAGTTTCAACACCTTTCTGGTTTCAATTATACGTCTTGAAGGATAAGAACTTTTCTAAAAATATAATAGAACGCGCAAAGAAAGCAGGCTGTTCTGCTTTAATGTTGACGCTTGATTTACAATTGATGGGTCAAAGGCATAAAGATATTAAAAATGGATTATCTGCTCCACCGAGGATAAAATCAATTTCTACTTTAATTGATTTAGCATTAAAACCATCTTGGTGCTTTGAGATGTTGAAGACCAATCGGCGTTCTTTTAGAAATGTTGTTGGTCATGTCGATGGTGTATCGGACCTGTCGTCACTTAGTGCTTGGGTGGGAGAGGCGTTCGATTTAATGTTTACTTGGGATGATATAGCTGAAATAAAAGATCTTTGGAGTGGTAAACTAATATTAAAAGGTGTACTCGATCCAGCGGATGCAGAGAAAGCGATAAAATATGGTGCGGATGCTCTGATTGTATCCAATCATGGTGGAAGACAATTAGATGGTGCATCTTCTACGATTTCTATGCTTCCAGAGATAATCCGAGTAGTTGGCAATGACACATCGGTGTGGGTCGATGGTGGGATTCGGTCAGGGCAAGATATTCTCAAAGCAGTTGCATTAGGTGCAAAAGGTACTTTAATAGGGCGTCCATATCTTTATGGACTTGGAGCATTAGGTGAGGCTGGAGTTACAAAATGTCTTCAGATTATTCAAAAAGAACTTGAGATCTCGATGGCTCTTTGTGGTCATAATAATATTAATGACGTTACAAAGGATATTATTCTCGAAACTACTTTTTAAACTTGTTATTTCCAGTAAAATTTAACTTATCTTTATGGTTTGAATAAGGTTAATGTTTTTTACTGACAAAAAACTTGCCTTGATTGATATTTGCGTTTTAAAAAATTAAATGAAAATACATTGTGAATTTCATGTATTTATAGATATTTAGAAGGTATTAATTGACAAAAAGTTCAGCCATTTTGACTATTCTATTAGGTGCCACGTTTATGAGTTTTAATGGCGTTCTTATTAGGATTTTAGACGGTGCAAACGGGTTTCATGTACTGTTTTACAGGTCTATAGGTCTTTGCATATTCGTATTATTATTTATAGGTTGGAAGCGAAAAATATCTATTATACAAGTTCTTAAAACTATTGATGTGTGGGATATAGCTGTTGGTTTGTGTTTAGGTTTTGCCTTTAGCAGTTATGTTTTTTCCATTTTTTATACCTCGGTCGCCTATACTTTGTTTATTCTTTCATCTACGCCATTAATGGCAGCATTTCTTTCTTGGCTTTTGCTGGATGAAAAACCAAGTTTAGTTGCTATGTTAGCAATGTTACTATCATTGTTTGGAGTTGTAATAATGGTGAGAGCAAGTATTTCAATAGGTACTGGCTGGCCCCAAAGTTTAGCGTTAATTTCAGCGGTCTCATTTGCTTCAATGCTAGTCATTACAAGACGTAGTTTCAAATCAGACGTTTTGACAGGAACTTTTTTGGGGGGAGTATTTAGTGGAGGATTTGGTCTTTTTGCATCAATATTTTTTGTTAATAGTTTGAGTGTTTCTTTTTATGATTTAAGCCTCATGATCCTAATGGGTGCGCTCGCGATAGGATTGGGTATAACATTAGTCACTTTTTCTGCACCATTTGTTCCCTCGGCCGAAGTAAGCGTATTGGTTCTTTTGGAAAGTGTCTTAGGACCACTTTGGGTTTGGTTTTTTCTTAAAGAGGGTATAGAACAAAGTGAATTGTTAGGTGGCGGTATAATTTTGGCGTCTGTTCTTTTGCTTTCTTCTCCTAGGTTACGGAAATAAGGATGATCTTGAAGAATTCTTACTCAATCCACTCAGAATCTAATTCATTGGTATCCATCCCCGTTGCCTTATAATTTGAACCACTTGATGAAAGAGTAGCCAAAAGTGCAGCCCCTAAAGCCATGGACCAGAGGGCAGAATCAAAGAAAGATTGGGGAGTTATTGGCTCGCCAGTAATCCTCGTTAAATCTACCGCGTTGCTATCAAATTGATCAAAAGTGCTATTTGTTTGACAAGCAGAAAAAAGATAAGCACAAGCGAGAATTATTTTAAATTGATGTTTCATTGGCCCAACAATCTTTTGTTTGAATTAACACGATAAAATTTAAAATTTCAAATAGAAAATTTTGAATATTTAGATCTAGTACTAAACGACAAGAGTATTTATAAAGTTACTATTTATTTGAAAATATTTTGGGAGTAACTGATGGCACTTGTTGTATATTTGTCTGGTGAAATACATACAAACTGGAGAGAATTAATAATTAAAAGGACCTCTGAGATGGGATTAGACATTGAATTTAGATACCCCGTTCTCGATCATGCTTTGTCGGATAATTGTGGGGTAAAATTGTTGGGCCCGGAGGAAAATAAATTTTGGCATGACCATAAAGGTGCCAAACTAAACGCGTTACGAAACCACAATGCAATAAAAAATTCTGACATTGTTGTTGTTAGGTTTGGTGAAAAATATAAACAATGGAACGCAGCTTTTGATGCGGGCTTTGCTGTTGCAGCAGATATACCATTGATTGTCATTCATAGTGATAATCATCAACATGCCCTGAAAGAGGTAGATGCATTAGCTTTGGTAATTTTGGATGATCCTGAGAAAGTTCCTAGCGCGTTAAATTATGTCATCAATGGTTTACTATGATTAGCGTAAGGCTTCCTCATGTTGTAGTATGGTTTCATACTGTTTTTGTAGCGATGGTACTGAATGCTACTGCTGGAGAGCTTGAAATGAATTATACGAATACAACTGATTATGGCTGGGTTTTTTTTTCTGATCAAGTTATGGGCGGTCAGTCCAAAGGAGAGGCGCAAGTTCTTAGTGAAGCAGGAAATCAATTTATTAGACTTAAAGGTATTGTTACAACAGCCAATAATGGTGGGTTTATACAGATTAGAACTTCTGTCGCAGGCCTAGAAAAAAACCTAAAAGGTATTTCATTAAAAGTTAGAGGAAATGGCCAACGGTATTACGTGTTTATTCGAACATCTGGCACAATGCTTCCATGGCAATATTATAAGGCTGATTTTTTATCAAAGCCTGAATGGATTGAAGTAAATTTAGAATTAAAAAATTTTATTCCATCAAGTGCTTGGCTAAGAAAAACAATTCGACCTGATTCGATTAAAAGCATAGGCATTGTTGCTTTTGGTAGAGATCACAAAGCACTTATTGATGTAGCAAGTTTAAGATTTTTTTGATTTTAACTCATAAAATTTTGATATTAAATTTTCGTTAGCGTAATTTGACTCGACTCTGACTGCAGTCAGAGGCTACAGTTCCGCTTGAGTTGGAAATTCAATAGCGAGGCCACAACTTTGAAAAAATATTTAGCAATTATTATTTTATTCATGACCGCTTGTAATACAGTGCCGGCTCCGAATGTTCAATTGCCAGTTAGCGGTTATGACACAACCTTGGGAGTTGTAGCTGATCATTCATATCCTCTTGAGGCAACTAAGTTTGTATCGCTTCACGCAGATAGATCGCTTCGATTGAACAGGACTTGTACGCAAGTACTAAGATTGAATCTGGTTCAAAGAAAAGGTTACCAAGATACTATCATTGAGTTGAAGAATAGAGCAGTTTTGATGGGTGGAAATTCGGTATCATTAGTAAGCTGGCGAGAACAGGGTTCTCGAACCATTCTTTTGGGTAATATTTATATGTGTAAGGGTAAAACGTTTCATTTGCATCCCCACCCGCAAGTATAAAGTGATAAGGCGGAGTTAAATACTTACAAACTTTCTAGTCGTTTGTTTTCAAAGCTTTGATAAATGCTTCTTGCGGAATTTCAACTCGTCCAAATTGGCGCATTCGTTTCTTACCAGCTTTTTGTTTATCTAATAGTTTTCTTTTTCTGGTCATGTCTCCTCCATAGCATTTCGCTGTTACATCTTTTCTTAGGGCCGAAATCGTCTCTCGTGCAATTATCCGCCCACCTATTGATGCCTGAATTGGAATTTTAAACATGTGTTGGGGTATTAGCTCCTTTAGTTTTTCACACATAACTCTTCCGCGAGCTTCGGCTCGTGCCCGATGTACCATTGTAGACAGAGCATCAACGGGTTCGTCATTTACTAAAATTTGCATTTTAACGAGCTGATCCTCTGAATAATCTGTAAGTTGGTAATCAAAACTCGCATAGCCTCTGGTGACTGATTTTAATCTATCGTGAAAATCAAAAACAACTTCGTTTAATGGTAAATCATAAACTACCATTGCCCGTGTTCCTGCGTAAGTTAGATCATTTTGTATCCCCCTTCTATCTTGGCAAAGTTTTAAAACGTCACCTAAAAATTCATCGGGGACTAGTATGGTAGCTTTTATTCTTGGTTCTTTGATATGACTGATTTTCACTGTGTCTGGCATATCTGCTGGGTTGTGAAGTTCAAGTATTGAGCCGTCAGTTTTAAAAACCTGATATATAACACTTGGTGCTGTTGTTATCAGTTCAATATTATATTCTCTCTCTACACGATCTCTGATTACCTCAAGGTGTAGTAAACCTAGAAAGCCACAACGAAACCCAAAACCGAGCGCTGCAGACGTTTCCATTTCAAAAGAGAAAGATGCATCATTAAGGGCAAGTTTTTCAATCGAACCTCGTAAAACTTCAAATTCGGAACTATCTACAGGGAATAAACCACAAAAGACAACTGGTGTTGAAGGTTTATAGCCCGTCAATGGTTTTGAGCATTGGTCGCGGTCAAGAGTAATAGTGTCTCCAACTCGTGTATCTCTTACTTGCTTAATCGAAGCCGTAAAAACACCAATTTCTCCAGGGTTTAAAGCTTCTATATTTTCCATTTGCGGTTTCAAAACTGCTACTTTGTCAACTGAAAATGTTGCTCCAGTTTGCATCATGAGGATTCTGTCTCCTTTTTTTAATTGTCCATCTTTGATACGCACCATTACGACTACACCAAGATAAGGATCGTACCAACTATCTACAAGTAATGCTTTTAATGGTAGTTCAATATCTCCTAGAGGACAGGGTAGCTTTTGAACAATTGACTCTAATAGATTTTCAATTCCTACTCCAGTTTTTGCTGAGATCTTTACAGCATCTGTGGCTTCAATTCCAATGACATCCTCTATTTGCTCAGAAACACGGTCACAGTCAGCAGCAGGTAAATCGACTTTGTTTAAAACGGTGATAATCTCGTGGTCCGCATCAATAGCTGTATAAACATTTGCTAGTGTTTGAGCTTCTACACCTTGCGATGCATCGACGACTAATAAAGATCCTTCAACAGCTCGCATTGATCTTGAAACTTCGTATGAAAAGTCGACGTGCCCAGGTGTATCTATAAGGTTCAAGATATATTCAGTGCCAGATTTTGAAACATAATTTAACCTAACTGTATTTGCTTTTATCGTTATGCCCCGTTCGCGCTCAATATCCATCGAATCGAGAATTTGTTCTTTCATGTCTCTGCTGGCAACAGTGTTTGTGAGTTGGATAAGCCGATCAGCCAATGTCGATTTGCCATGATCGATATGCGCAACAATTGAGAAATTTCTTATGTTTTCGATTTTTTTCATTAGCCTAGTTGAAAGTTTTTGGAATACAGGTAGCCTGATCAGATATTATTCATATAGAAAGCTAATAATTCAAAGTTTGGAGCAGATTAACAAACTTTTTTCAGTTATCGGGCTTCTCGGTATTTATTAAGCTGTTGATAGCGCTTTATTTATATCTTTTTTTACTTTTAGTGCTGTGGCTGATAGATCATTCTCATTAGCTTTTTGGAGAAAAGCATCTAGTCCGCCTTTCATATCAACGCTCCTTAGCGCTGACGCTGATATTTTAAACTTAAAACTTCGACCCAGTGCTTCGGATACCAAACTTACATTGTTAAGATTTGGTAAAAATCTTCTCCTGGTTCTATTTTTCGCGTGACTCACATTATTTCCAGTCATAACACCTTTTCCGGTTAATTCACATCGCCGCGACATATTCTTTCCTCTTCGTACTGCTACATGGAGTTATTGTATTATTAGCAAATCGTACCTAACTGTCTCTTATTGGTAAGTCAATAGTTTAAGAAATTTGATTATTATTTTTGTTGATAAAACTTAATTTAAAATTGCTTTGATCAAATGTTCAGCTGCCGACTCTGGGGTGATAAACCCTGAATAAAGTTTCTTTTTCATAGCATTAATTTCATTTTGAATATCCTTCGCTCCTAAAATTTTTTCTTCAAATACATTACGCAGTTCGCGGTTAAATGACATGATCTTTTGATTCCTTCTGATTTCATCAAAATAACCAAATTGTTTTCTCCATAAAATTAGTTCCTCTATCGCAGACCAAGTTTTAGAAACGCTTAGATTACTCAGTGAAGACATTGGCATAACTTTTGGAAAATTGTTAGGGTCGTGTTTGCGGTGACGAAAAAGGCTTATAGCACTTTGATATTGAGAGGACGTGTAATTAGCAATAGATTCAAGTTCTCCATCGGCCTTGTTGATCAGAATTATATCTGAAATCTCTATAATGCCTCGTTTGACTCCTTGTAATTCATCACCTCCTGCGGGCGCAACTAACAGACAAAATACATCTGTCATTTCGGAAACCATTGTTTCAGATTGGCCAACCCCAACCGTTTCAACGAGTATAATTTCGTATCCTGCTGCTTCACACAAAGCAATAGCTTCCCTTGTTCGTTTTGCTACTCCACCGAGAGATCCTGCATTTGGAGAGGGTCTGATGAAAGCATTTTTTTCTCTGCTCAATAACTCCATTCTAGTTTTGTCGCCTAAAATGGAGCCGCCTGTAGTTATGGAGGAAGGATCAATCGCCAGAACAGCCACTTTTTTTCCATTTTTTATAAGTTGCAAACCAAGAGTTTCAATAAAGGTTGATTTTCCAACTCCAGGTGTTCCAGTAAGCCCAATTTTTATAGAACTGCCAGAGTGCATCTTAAGTTTGTCGAGGATAACTTTTAAATAATCTTGGTGGTCTAGCCGTGTCGATTCAGCTAATGTGATGGCTTTTGCTAAAGCTCTTCGATCACCTTTTTTGACCTTTTCTGCTAATTCTTTGAGGTTAGGGTTTTTTAAGTTAGTCACGGTACCAGCCTATTAAAAATTTGATTTTAGTTTATATAATATATTCTAACAATTTTTAATTTATAGTTAAAAATAATAATGAAGATATTCGAAAGTTAGTAAATTTGGCAGCTCTATCTTTTCAAATTAAATTTTTTTTTCTTTGGTTTTGTCTGGCTTCAACTGTGGAAGGAATGTCGCATAAAATTGACCGATCGTTTAAGCTAATATTTTGGGGAGCAGAGCTAGGGGAGTTTAATGTTAAAGGGAAAATCTATGATAACAAGTACGAGGTATCTACAGAAGCATCTGGAAAATCAATAATACGGTTTTTTTCTAGGTTTAAGATTTCTTCTGGTGCTATCGGGAATATTAATGATAGGGAAGAATTGATACCAATACAATCGATGACGAAGTGGAACACAAGAGAAAAATTTAGGCAGACACAACTTAGATATGATGATGGAAAATTAATTCAATTTGATGCATCTCCAGAGTTAATCAAGGATTTTCATATAAAAAACCCAATTGGTAGCAGTAATACTATTGATCCAGTTTCTTTGGTTCTAGAGTTGTTGATAAAGCGTGCTGAAAACAAAATTTGTGAGAAAAAACTAATAATATTAGATGGATTTAGAATGTCTGAATTAAGTTTTGAAACTAAGAGTAACTTCCAAGATAGAATAATTTGTTCAGGAAAAATTAAACGTAGTCAGGGCTTTAAACCATCTGATTTAGCTAAAAAACCATTAAAATTTAAAATAGTTTATTCATTGATTAATATGAATAATTTTGACTTATCTAGGGTTGAAATTGAAACAATTTTTGGAAAAATGGTTTTAAAGTCATTTTAAATTTTATCGATTTTTGGTAATAACTCTAATAGTTGTGATATATCTTTAATGGATTTTGCAACAACATGTATTACTCCGTACTCTTTTTGTATTAATCCGTCTATTAAAAGTAGCTTAGACAATAAAATTTCTTTGTGAAATTTATTGAAAATATCTTTCCAACATACAACATTTATTGTTCCTGTTTCGTCTTCTAAAGATAAAAAGGCAACGCCTTTTGCATTTTTAGGTCGTTGTCTTAAAGTAACTATTCCAGCTACTCGTACATTAGTATTATTTTTAAGGTTTGTTAAATTTTCAGCGGTTTCTATTGTCATTGCAAAGTTATCAAAAAAATTATAAGCTAATAAGAACATAATAAGAACAAAATTTGGTTTTTGCAATTAAAATAAAAAGAATTAGCAATTTCAAACTAGTCATAAGACTAAAGTTAGTTTAAAATGTTTCCAAAGTTTAGAAGGTTAAGCCATGGTAAAAATTACTTATGTTGAGTTTAATGGCACCGAACATATCGTTGACGTTGATCAAGGATTAACTGTTATGGAAGGTGCCAGGGACAATAATATTCCCGGTATAGAAGCAGATTGTGGTGGAGCATGTGCTTGTTCAACCTGTCACGTTTATGTTGACCCAACATGGATTGATAAATTACCTCCGAAAGATGATATGGAGGAAGATATGTTAGATTTCGCTTATTCTCCAGACTCCAAAACATCCCGTTTGACATGTCAACTTGAAGTGACGGACGATTTTGAAGGATTGATTGTTAGAATGCCAGAAAAACAAATTTAATGTTATTTTAGCGCTCTCCAGCCAATATCTTTTCGATAAAAACCATCCTGCCAGTCTATCAATGATGCAGCTTGATAAACCTTTTTTTTCGCTTGCGCTAAATTATCTTCTCGACAAGTAACAGTTAGTACTCTTCCACCAGTCGCTAAAATGTTAGTTCCGTCGCTTTCAGTACCTGCATGAAACACTTCCACACCATTTATTCTTTCTGCAGAAGCTATATTTTTAATAACGGTACCTTTTTTATAATTTCCCGGATAACCATCAGCAGCGAGTACAACCGAAATAGCTGAGTCTTTTGCCCAATTAATCTGCGACTTATGAAGTTTTTGCCTCGCGCAGTCCAAGAGCACATCAAGTATTTGTCCTCCTAATCTAACCATCAGTACTTGACACTCAGGGTCCCCGAAACGAACATTATATTCAATCAAGCTAGGGTTTCCATCTTTGACCATTAATCCTGCGTATAAAATTCCAATAAACGGTAAATTTCGAGCATTCATAATTTCGATAGTTGGTTTAATTATTTTAGAAAGGATTTTTTTTTCAAGATTTCTTGATAACAGGGGAGCTGGCGAACAAGCGCCCATCCCCCCAGTATTTGGACCTTTATCACCGTCATATGCTCGTTTATAATCCTGTGCGCTTCCCACAGGAAGTAGTGTCTCTCCGTCACACAAAACAAAATAGCTTAATTCTTCTCCCTCAATAAATTCTTCGATGATGACTGCCTCGCCAGCAACGCCAAATTTTCCATCGAACATAGTTTTCACCGCCTCGAAAGCAATTTCTTGAGTTTCTGCGATAATCACACCTTTTCCAGCGGCAAGTCCATCAGCTTTCACAACTAAGGGCAATTTACATTTTTTCAGATAGTCGGTTGCAGATTTGTGATCATAGAAAGTTTTTGAATTTGCTGTGGGTATATTTCCGATCTTGCAAATGTCTTTCGTAAATGATTTAGAGCCCTCAAGCGCACTCGCGTCTTTTGAAGGTCCAAATGTAAGAATGTTTTCCTTTCTTAATGCATCGCTAACTCCAGCTAGAAGAGGCGCTTCTGGACCAATAATAACAAAATCAATATTTTGGTCTTTGCAAAACGTTACTATCTCCATTGGTATGAGGATGTTCAAATCGATATTGGTAGCAATTAAATTAATTCCCGCATTTCCGGGGGCACAAAAAATTTGGTGACATTTAGGGTTTTGGGAAATAGCCCAAATTAGTGCATGTTCTCTGCCACCACCGCCTAAAACTAATATTTTCATGTTCATTTCTACTTATGTGAGTTACTTTATATTTTTTTGTAATTAAGCTATTCTATAGTAATACTGTATTTATTGGATTTGTTAAATGACTGATCACTTTGAAGCAAATGAATTGGTAGAAAACGTACCAGAATTTTCAGTTTCAGCTCTTTCGATTGCTATAAAAAGACACATCGAAGGAGAATTTTCGCAAGTAAGAGTGAGGGGTGAGATTGGGAGGGTTTCAAAACCAACATCTGGACATCTTTACCTCGATATAAAAGATGACAAATCAGTCTTGGCAGGTATAATTTGGAAGGGTACTGCCCAAAAACTTAAAATTCTTCCAGAAGAAGGTCTAGAGGTCATTGTAACTGGTCGTTTAACTACCTTCCCTGGTCAGAGTCGATATCAAATTATTATAGATCACTTTGTTCCTGCCGGAATTGGTTCGTTAATGCTGTTACTTGAGAAACGGAAACGGTCACTTGCGGATGAAGGACTTTTTTTGGATGAGAAGAAAAAAAAATTACCACTTATTCCACACACGATAGGTGTTATTACTTCTTCCTCGGGTGTAGTTTTTAAAGATATTTTACACCGCCTTAAAGAACGGTTTCCAAGTCGTGTTTTACTTTGGCCAGTTACTGTACAAGGTGATAAATGTCCCTTTGAAGTTGCGACAGCCATTGAAGGATATAATAAAATTCAATCAAAAGATTTAATTCCTAAACCAGATATTTTAATAATCGCTCGTGGTGGTGGTTCTATAGAAGATCTCTGGGGTTTTAATGAAGAAAATGTTATACGAGCGGCAAGTAGATCTAGTATACCGATCATATCGGCAATTGGGCACGAAACGGACGTTACTTTGCTCGATTATGTTGCTGATAAAAGAGCCCCAACTCCCTCGGCCGCGGCAGAGATGGCTGTGCCGGTGAAAAGAGATTTGCAGGCTAATTTAAGCTCCCTGAATGAAAGAAGGTTAAGGCAGATTATTTCTTTTTTTGAAAGACAAAAGACTAAAATTAATGAGCTTTTGAGATTGATGCCTAAAATTGAAAATTTTGTTTCGGAGAGAACTCAATATTTGGATATGATGGTAGGAAAGTTAGATCGTGGAATTGAAAATTTTGTTAATCAAAAAAAACTTCATTTTGCTAGGTCGGGTATTGAGTCTTTTCAACCCAAAATACTTAAAAATGATTTGTATAGGAAAAGAGAACAAGTTCAGGGCTTTTCAGAAAGATTACTTTTCACAACAAAAGTAATGCTAGATAATCGAAAGGTGAAGCTATTGGAACTTGGTCGTCTTTGTAATTCATTGAGTTATCGAAAAACTTTAGAAAGAGGATATGTTATTGTCCGTGACGTAAGGGGAGGAATTCTTCATAATTCACGTGATGCAGCGTTAGCTGAAAAAGTGGTTATTGAGTTCAGAGACGATCAGTTGCACGCAGAAATAAAAGCTGAAAAAAAAATTAAACCTTGATTACGTCTAGTTAGCAGTCTATTTCCAACAAATATTTTGTTAAAAGTAATGCATTCCATTGACGTAGGATAGAAAATGTCTTTTCTGTCAAAATTAAAAAATAAACTTTTTAAATCGTCTTCAAAAATAGAAGAGGGTCTAGAAACTATAATTGATAATAAGGAGCACTCATCTGAGATAGTAAGAGCTGATGATGAGTTCGTTGATGGAGTAACGGATCAAGTCGAGTTTGCAGACAATACGTCTTTAAGGCAAAATGAAAAGATAGACCACGACTCGAATTCAGATAGTAAAAGTTTTTTTTCAAAAATTCTTAAAAAGAGAGATATTTTGGATAAAAGACGACTTATCGATGATCAAGTTTTAGAGTACTTGGAGGATCTTTTGATTTCTGCAGACTTAGGAGTAAATACTGCCACGAAAATTTCAGCAGCGTTTGGGAAAGTGCATTTTGGTCAAAAATTGAACAAAGCAGAGATTAAATTGGCGCTTGCAGATGAGATAAAAAAAATATTGGAACCTGTGGCTGTTCCTATTTCAATTTCAAAGACAAGCCTCCAAGTTATTCTTGTAGTTGGAGTGAACGGATCAGGCAAAACAACAACCATTGGTAAACTGGCTAATCAATTTAGTGGTGCTGGCAAGATAGTAAAAATTGTTGCCGCTGATACGTTTAGAGCCGCAGCTGTAGAACAACTTGAAGTTTGGGGACGAAGGGCTGATGTTCCGGTCCTCAAGACTGTGGCTGGCGGCGATCCTGCAGCCCTGGCCTATGACTCCATGCTTGTAGCTCAACAAGATGGCACCGAAATTTTATTAATTGATACTGCTGGAAGATTACAAAACAAGTCTGACTTGATGGAGGAGCTAGCTAAAATTGTGCGTGTTTTGCGTAAAGTTGATAACAACGCCCCCCACGCCACCTTATTGGTCCTCGATGCATCAATCGGACAAAATGCTATAAGCCAGGTAGATATTTTTAGAAAAACAGCTGACATCACAGGGCTTATTATGACAAAACTTGACGGTTCGGCGAAGGGTGGGATTTTAGTAGCACTTGCTGAGCGCTTCCAACTTCCGATCCATGCTATTGGCGTTGGTGAAGGGATAGATGATTTGCAACCATTTGATTCAAACGATTTTACGATAGCACTGACTGGTACAGATAAAATATGAAATAAGAGAATGTGAAGAGTACTATGGCAATAAGTAGACAGAATAACGGTTCAAAATTTTTGCTGGAATTTGGTCCGATAATTATTTTTTTCTTAGGTTATAAGTTCGCCCCGATACCTGAGTCATTTGAAGGCGATGAAAGTCTTGAACAAATAATCTTTGCAACAAAAATTTTTATTCCTGCGATATTGGCTAGTCTAATCATTGGATATTTTCAATCCAAGGAAATTGCTAAAATGCCTCTGTTCACGGCTATAATTGTTTTAGTTTTTGGTGGTTTGACTATTTGGCTGCGAGATGAAACTTTTATCAAAATGAAACCAACTATAATTTACCTTGTCTTTGCTTTCCTGCTTAGTATTGGGTTGTTTCGTGGTCAAAGCTACCTTAAATCCCTCATGGCGGTTGCTTTGCCAATGGAAGATGAAGGCTGGATGATACTGACCAAACGGTTTACAATCTTTTTTTTAATCTTGGCTGTTATGAATGAATTTATCTGGCGTTTTTATAATACAGACACGTGGATTAATTTTAAAACTTTTGGTTTTCCAGTATTAACGTTTGTTTTCGTTTTTTTGCAAGCGCGGCTTATTCAAAAGCATCGTCTGGAAGACCAAGGTGACTAGCGGTTTTCGTTAAACAAAGGTTTAAATTTTTTCTCAAATATGGTGGCTGTAATAGGACCTGCATGACGGAAAAGAATTTTTCCATTTTTGTCAATAGCGAAAGTTTCTGGGACGCCGTACAAACCCCATTCTAGCCCATTTCGACCCGAAACATCTCTGCCCACTTTTGAATATGGATCTCCCAGCGAATTAAGGAATTTTAATGCGTTTTCGGGGTCATCTTTGTAATTTACTCCAATGATTGAATAATTTGAATTCGCGATTTTATTGAGAATTGGATGTTCTGCTCTGCAAGGCGTGCACCAGCTCGCCCAAAAATTTACAAATTTTATTTCAGCGGTTTGTAGATCCATGTCGGTCGGTAAATTTTTATTGCCAAGACGCTCCAATTCAAACTTTGGGGCTAGTTTCTCGATAAGATTACTCGGTAGCCCATCTAAATTATTATATTTTAGAGCTAGATAGAATGTTAGTGAAATGCTCAGGAAGACGATTGCTGGTAGAAAAAACACACTATTTTTCAGATATTTCATTGATTATAATCTTTTTCTTGCGATTTTCGATAATTTGTTTTTTGTTCTTATAAAGTCAATGAAAGTCTGAATAATTAAAACTATCAAGATTCCGATCGTAATGCCATAAGCTGACAACACATAAAAACCATATTTGCCTAGTTCAATCATTAATGCAGTCCTTCCATCTTTAACAATGAACTTATTCGTTGTTTTCTAATTTCTGTTTGAGTTCTTATCAAAACTAGTGTTAGAAAAAGGCAAGTAAAACCTAGCATACAAACTAATAATGGGAAGAAGAATTCGTTGGAGACATGTTCCTCTTTATCTAAGGATAATGAAGCACCTTGGTGTAATCCTTTTTCCCAAAAATTAACAGCATATCTCGACAAAACTGCAAAAATTGATCCAGTAAGACAAAGTATTGAGGTTAGATCAGCGGCTTTATCTCTATTACTTATGGCATTCCATAAAGCAATGTAACTGATATAAAAAACAAGCATTATAGCGAATGAAGTTAACCTTGGGTCCCAAACCCAAGGGGTGCCCCACATCGGTTGACCCCATATTGCACCAGTTGCTAGTGCGATCAAGGTCATTCCAATACCTATTGGAGCTGCCGCTTTGGCTGCAAGAGCACTAACGTGATGACGTTTTATTAACCATATTAAGCTGGCAAGAAACATCATAAAGTAGATATTGATTGCTAAAAAAGCGCTTGGCACGTGGACAAATATTATTTTTACAGTTGTACCTTGGCGGTAGTCTTCTGGTGTGAAAAGACCACCCCAAACTAACCCAACAATTAATAGGGTAAGCGTAGTGGCCGTTAGCACTGGTATTACTTTTGAACTCCATTTTAAAAAAAGATTTGGGTTTGCGAACTTCCAAATGGACATAATTATGTTAACTCCTAAATTATTAGCTCGAATTTACTCAGTATTTCCAGTGAGTACGTATTGCTAAAGCGCTTATAAATGGAGCCGTTGCTAAAGAAAATAATGTTATAGCAACAAGCATTAAAAATGGAGATAATACGTTTTCACCAATTATCGAGAATTCAATTAATTTGATTCCAGAAATAAGTGTTGGTAGATAAAGTGGTATTATTATCAAAGCCACGAGCAAACTGCCTCGTCGAACACTAAGAGTTAGGCTTGCTCCAATGGCGCCAATACAACTGAGCGAGGATGTCCCTATAAGAAGACTGAGCGTTAACCATCCGTAACTATGCATTGGGAGATTTAAAGTCAGTGCGAATAAGGGAGAGAGCAAGGTAAGAGGTAGGCCTGTGGTTATCCAGTGACCAATCATTTTTATTAATATAATTGTTTCCATAGGTAATGACGATAGCGTTAAATATTCTAGAGAGCCATCTTCAGAGTCGGGAATAAAAAACCTATCTAAGGTAATAAGAACAGATAGTAACGATCCTACCCATAATATTGTTGGTGCCATATCTGACAGGTTATCATTTTTGAGGCTCAGTCCTATGGGAAAAAGGAGCACAAAAATAGTGTAGAATCCGAGAACGTTAACTAGGGCTCCTCCTGTTCTAAAGATGATCTTTAATTCCCATTTGAAAAACGTTAGAGCTGGAGACATTACCAGTTTCCAGTAAGAAATGGATCGACCAAAAAGGAATTTTGTTGACCAGTTGGTTTTTTTATTTCAATTGATTGTGATTTAATCCGTTTTATGTCTAATTTGTCATGTGTCGCAATAATTGCGATGCCACCGTTAAGACAGTGAGTTTCAATCATTTTTTTAAAATTATTAATCGATCTTTCATCAAGTGATGTAGTTGGCTCATCAAGTAACCACACTTTCTTGTTGCTGATGTTTAGTCTAGATAGCGCGACACAACGGATTTGACCGGCTGAACAAAGTGAAATTAGCTGATCTTTAAAACTGTTTATGTTCATTTTATCGTCAAAATTTTTATTAAATGTTATTGGGTGTGAGTGCTCATTAATACTGTTCCAAAACTTCAAGTTATCTATTGCTGTCATTTGTTTTTTAACAGCGTTTAAGTGTCCGATGTAATCAATATGTTGTGCAATAAAATCATAATTATTTGAAATTTTTAATCCATTAATTAAAATGTTTCCTTGCTGAATAGGAAGGTAACCAGCTAATATTTTTAAAAGAGTCGTTTTTCCTGATCCGTTCTGTCCTTTTACAAACATACATGTACCGGTTTTTATATCAAAATTGACACCAGAAAAGATCTGGTATCCATCACGGTGGTAAGATAAAAGTTCTACTTTCAACATTAGAATAGTAATTACCGCAGCTTCAATGTTTAATAAAGAATAAAATTGATTGTTATGCACAAATATTGGTTTATTTCATCAAGTGATTTTTTTAGTTCTTTAGGCAACATAAAGAATAGCACTTATATTAATTACGATTCATACATTGTTTCTTTAAGCACTTCATATTTTCCATCATTAAAAATGAATTGATCGCTTGGTGCTTGATGTACTATTTGGTGGTAAAAATTTTGTTAGATCAATGGTTTTAACAGCCATCTTATACTCTTCTAGCGTTGGTGTTCTACCGAGTATTGCAGATAGGACGACGACTGGCGTTGAAGCAAGAAGCGCTTCCCCCTTCTTCTCGTTTGTATCCTCTACCACCCGACCTCGGAAAAGACGAGTTGATGTAGCTAATACAGTATCCCCTTTTTCTGCTTTTTCCTGATTTCCCATGCAAAGATTACAGCCAGGTCTCTCAAGATATAATATATTTTCGTACTTCACTCGCGCTGTGTTCTTAGGAGCCTTGTCATCAAATTCGAACCCTGAGTATTTTTGAAGCACTTCCCAATCACCTTCTTGTTTGAGCTCGTCAATAATATTGTATGTCGGAGCAGCAACTACTAAAGGTGCGTTAAATTTCACGCAACCGTGTGTCTCCTCTAAATTCTTGAGCATTTTCGCGACAATTTTTAAGTCTCCCTTATGTACCATACAAGAACCAACAAAGCCCAAGTCTACTTTTTTTTCCGCTTTATAAAACGAAATTGGTCTTATCGTATCATGGGTATATCTTTTGGAGATATCTTCATTATGAACATCTGGGTCAGCAATCATTGGTTCATTAATAATATCTAAATCAATAACAACTTCAGCAAAATATTTAGCATCTCGATCTGCAGTTAATGCTGGTTTTTGTCCTGACTTAATTTCCGTTATTCTTTTTTCTGCGATTTTGATCAAGTTCATCAGAGTATTATTTTTATTATCCATTCCCTTTTTGATCATTATTTGAATACGGTTTTTGGCTATTTTAAGAGATTGCATTAGTGTTTCGTTATCGGAAATGCAGATTGAAGCTTTAGCCTTCATTTCTGCAGTCCAATCTGTAAAAGTAAAAGCCTGGTCAGCGAGGAGTGTGCCTAAGTGAACTTCAATCACGCGCCCAAGGAAAACGTTATCTCCAAACTGTTTTAACATTTGGGATTGCGTTGCATGAACAACGTCACGAAAATCCATATGCTCATGCATTTTGCCCTTAAATGTAACTTTAACGGAGTCTGGGATAACCATTGTTATCTCGCCGGTAGCTAAAGCTAGTGCCACTGTTCCAGAGTCAGCGCCAAATGCGATCCCCTTGGACATTCGCGTATGAGAGTCTCCACCAATAATTATCGCCCACTCATCAACTGTAATGTCGTTCAATACTTTGTGAATAACGTCCGTCATCGAGTGATATTTTTCTTGAGGGTCGCGTCCAGTTATGAGCCCAAATTTATGCATAAAGTTCATAAGTTTTGGGGTATTAGTTTGTGCTTTGAAGTCCCATACGGACGCAGTATGGCATCCAGATTGATAAGCACCGTCAATAGTTGGCGAAATAGTCGTAGCGGCCATTGATTCTAGCTCTTGCGCAGTCATTAATCCAGTAGTGTCCTGAGATCCAACAATATTTACCTTAACTCTGACGTCTGAACCTGCATATAAAACTTTGTTACAAGGTGTTCCGACGATATTCTTATTAAAGATTTTTTCAACTGCAGTAAGTCCTTGCTGTTGATATGAAATTTCTCGGGGGGCTGCAAACTTTGATTTCAATTCTATTCCTAATATTTCAGAAGCGAAAGTTTGAAGTTTTTTTCCAAAAACAACGGCGTAAGAGCCTCCAGCTCGCATGAACTCCATTTTTTGAGGACTAAATGATGAGGAAATGTCAACTAATGCATCGCCAGTTTCGTCATCAAATAAGATTTTTTTTCTAGTATTAATAGTCAAGCAAGTTCCGGTCTTTACTGAGTATGACTGTTTGAGAATTGGACTGCCATCCTTACCGAGAATGGGATTACCGTCGTCATCCAGTTTTTTCATCCAATTTCGTAAATCGATTCCAATACCGCCAGTGACTCCGACTGTAGTTAAAAAAATAGGTGAAATCCCGTTTGTTCCTCCAACGATAGGAGCAATGTTAACAAATGGTATATATGGACTTGCTGATCGACCGATCCATAAGGCTACATTGTTTACGCCTGACATTCGTGAAGAGCCAACTCCCATTGTTCCTTTCTCAGCAATCAACATAACTCGTCGACCAGGATTTTTTTTCTTAAGTTCTTGAATTTCTGACTGTGCTTTTTCAGATATCATGCACTTGCCATGTAATTCACGATCTGACCTCGAATGGGCTTGATTCCCCGGAGAAAGTAAGTCAGTGGAAATGTCGCCCTCAGCTGCAATATAAGTTACTATTTTTATTTCCTCATCAACATCAGGAAGTTTTGTAAAAAATTCAGCGATCGCATAGCTCGCAATTATATTTTTAGCTACTTCATTTCCGTCATAATAAGCTTTTTCTAGGCGATTAGTATCTGCCTCGTAAAGAAATACCTGCGTTTTTAAAACTTCAGCGGCTGTTTGCGCTGTTGATGGATCATTACCCAAGGCTAGATCAAGAAGAACCTTTACAGACGGTCCACCCTTCATGTGAGACAAGAGCTCAAACGCAAAGGTTGACGTAATTTCTTTTACGTAACAAGCGCCTGAAATAATTTCTTTTAAAAAGTAAGCTTTTTCTTTAGCTGCATCAGTTGTTCCAGGTAAAGTGTTATAAATAAGAAATTTTAATGATTCTTGTCTAAATTTATTGGAGGAGTCTTTTATTTGTAGAATGATTTCAGACATGAGTTGACCGTCATCAATCGGCTTGGGATTTAATTTTTGTTCTTTTCGTTTTTTAATTTCATCCAGGTATGATGTGAAAAAGCTCATGGCAGGCCCAGTAAAAAGTTTTTAATTGAACTCGAACGTTATAAAACCACCGCAGTCATTTTTAAACGCTCTGACTGCTTCGTTTTATACTCAAATCATTTAGATCGCAAGGCTCCATCGTAGTAATCAACTTAACTTTTTTTGTGAGCGGAGCGAGTCTAAGAAAATTATCTTTGCTTAGTTTAAGAGTAACTCCATAATTTGATTTGACTGGTACTTCAACCTATTGAAAACGGCCGTCTTTTGCACTAAGACAACGTGATCTGCGCTGATGTGGGATTAGTTTACTATTTTTGCGAAGTAACGTGCAAAAATTAAAATTAGACTGGGATGGTATATCAAAATGATTTGGAAAAAAATTAGAACGGATATTCACTGGCTATTGTTCTATTTCTTTGTATCGATTAGCTGGCTTTTTGTTCTACTTACAAGCAAAAGCGCTAGTGAAATTCAATCCTTTCAATCGATCTATGGAGCTGAATTTTGGCTAGAGTTGTGTAGTCAGACAAATGGTTTTGAAGATATTTTTTCGTTATTTCTAATGTGGACAATTATGTCGGGCGCTATGATGATGCCAACTTTGGTGCCAACACTTAAAACTTATCAAGACTTAATATACAGTGGAGCTGGAAATTCTTTTGGTTTTATGTTATTAGGTTTGGGTTTTTTTTTAGTCTGGTTTACTTTCAGTATTATAATTGCAGTGCTTCAGGCATTTTTTATTGAACAAAATTTTATTGATGTAAATGGTCAATTGGTCGGTTCAATTGCTCCCTCGCTGTTGCTTTTAACTGTTGGCTTTTACCAATTTTCCGCATTTAAAAACTCATGTGCGTCAAAATGTCGTTATCCCCTAACATTTTTTATGGAATTTTGGAGCCCAGGGTATCAACAAGCCTTCAAAATGGGCTTGCGACTTGGATTAAGTTGTTTAGGATGTTGTTGGATGTTGATGCTTCTGGCGTTTGTGGGTGGAACTATGAACCTGGCTTTTATGGGGCTGGCAACAGTGATAATGGTTTTAGAAAAGTTACCTAATTTGGGTGAATACATCAGCAGACCACTGGGTTATATCTTGATAGGAAGTGGTTGCTTAAATTTATTGATTGAGGTTGTCAAATAGCAAAAAAGGAGAAATTCGTTGGCTGAACAAAGAGACTCACTGAGGTATTTAAATGCAGATAATTCTCTCCAAGATTGGAAAATTAAGGGTGAACTTATCCTTAATTGTAACTGTACAGTTTTCTGTCCGTGTGTAGTAAGTCTAGGTAAACATCCGCCCACGGAGGGATATTGCCAGGCATGGTTAGGTATTAGGATTGATGAAGGTATTTACGATGGTGAAAATATTTCAGGATTGAATATTGCAATGATGATGGATATTCCTGGCAATATGGGTCGAGGAAATTGGAAGGCGGCAGCGTTTATAGATGAGAGAGCGTCTGAAAAAGCTTATACTGGCCTTGTAGAAATTTTGTCTGGCAAGTTAAAAGGAACAACGGGCCTTTTTAAAATGTTAGTAGGAGAATTTCTTGGAGCGGAGAGAGCACCAGTCGAATATACTACGGAAGGCAATACGCGACACTTGAGAGTCGGCAAAAAAATAACCGGTGCAGTTACTCCGATCGGTGGAGCAAATGCTGATAGTAACGTCGTTGTCAGTAATACTGAATATTGGATGGGGTCGGATATTACTGTCGCTATGGCTAATAAAGGAAAGGTTAGAGCGTATGGACGAGTTTGGGACTTTGATGGTCGTAGTGCTGAAATCTGCCAAATTAATTGGCATGGACCAAATTAAACCGGGATTGGTATAAATTGGTATAATTTTACATTTGTTAAATATTTAGGAGAACGAATATGGAAACTAAAGAAATATATGATTTAGGAGAAGAAATTCCTCTAGGGCACGTTCCAAAAAAAATGCATGCATTCGCAGTTAGACAAGATCGATTTGGAGAGCCGATAGATTCATGGCAACGGGAGATAATTAATGTGCCTCAGTTGGGTCCAAAAGATGTGTTGGTTTATGTGATGGCAACCGGAATAAATTATAATAATGTTTGGGCTGCACTTGGTTATCCAGTTGATGTAATCGCTGATCGACAGAAGAAAGGTGAACCTGAGGATTTTCATGCCGGTGGGTCTGATGCCTCAGGCATTGTTTGGTCCGTTGGAGCGGAAGTGACTGACGTCAAAGTTGGTGATGAAGTTGTAGTTCACTCAGGATGGTGGAATCCTGATGATCCTTGGGTTTTGAGTGGCAAAGATCCAATGTTAGCTGCGTCAACAAAGATTTGGGGTTATCAAACCAATTATGGCTCATACTGTCAATTTGCTAAAGCTCAGTCGCACCAGATAAAACAAAAGCCTAAACATTTAACTTGGGAAGCGTCTTCCTCATATATGCTTTGTGCGTCTACGGCGTATAGGCAGTTAATGGGCTGGTCTCCTAATGTTGTCGAAAAGGATGATGTAGTGCTCATTTGGGGAGCTGCAGGCGGTTTGGGAGCGATGGCAATTCAAATTGTTGCTGCGCTTGGTGGCAAGCCCGTTGCTGTAGTATCTAGTGAGGAAAAGCGTCAGTATTGTTTGGATTTAGGTGCAATTGGAGTAATTAATCGTAATGATTTTGATCACTGGGGCGTCATGCCGGATACAAAATCTCCAGAATGGAAAATTTGGATGACAGGCGCTAGGGCATTTGGTAAAGCAATCTGGGATATTGTTGGTGAAAGAAAGAATCCTCGGATCGTTTTTGAACATCCCGGTGAAGCTACTTTACCTACTTCATGCTTCGTTTGTGATATAGGAGGGATGGTTGTGATTTGCGCGGGTACTTCAGGTTTTAATGTTTCTCTGGACTTACGCTATCTGTGGTTTATGCAAAAAAGAATTCAAGGTTCGCACTTGGCTAATGATGAACAGGCCGAAGCTGTAAATCAACTGGTAATAGATGGTAAAGTTAATCCCGGGCATTCAGATACGTTTTCATTTGATGAAATTGGTCTTGCGCACCAAAAGATGCATGAAAATAAGAATATAGGTAACATGGCGTGCCTAGTAAATGCTACTGAAAAAGGTTTAGGTGCAAGCTAAACTATTGTAGATGATCTTTGTCTTAATTGCTTTTGAATGTCATTTTTTAAATGAGATAACTTGAGTGAGGCGTCAAAATGGTCATGATTTGGCAATAATTATGTGCTTT
>MDTB01242781.1_pt1 | contig 60455 bp, 59 predicted proteins | sample 811161 | NCBI WGS metagenome assembly MDTB01 (sample SAMN05326650, study PRJNA326480) | marine metagenome | isolation source: seawater | place: Mediterranean Sea | collected 2009 | reverse complement strand
TGAAGTTGGAATGGTTTTTCAACAATTTAATTTATTTCCACATTTATCAATCTTAGATAATTGTACTTTAGCACCAATATGGGTAAAAAAAATGCCAAAAAAAGAAGCTGAAGAACTTGCTATGAATCAATTAACACAAGTACAGATTTCAGACCAAGCGCAAAAATTCCCAGGACAATTATCAGGAGGACAACAACAAAGATGTGCAATTGCTAGAGCGTTATGTATGCAGCCAAAAATAATGTTATTTGATGAACCTACTTCAGCATTAGATCCTGAAATGATCAAAGAAGTTTTAGATGCAATGGTAGATTTAGCAAAACAAGGTATGACAATGATAGTAGTTACTCACGAAATGGGCTTTGCAAAAGAAGTTGCTGACGAAGTAATTTTTATGGATGAAGGAATGATTATTGAAAAAGCTAGCACTAAAGAATTCTTTGCCAATCCAAAAAGCGATAGAACCAAATTATTTTTAAGTCAAATATTATAAGTATTCAGGAATGATTAAAAAAATTGCGATAGTAGTTTTTTTTTTATTAATAAATTTTAGTGCCTCATCACATGTTTCACATTATTCAGATTTAAATAAACTTGAATTTGATTTATTTAGAAATAATAAGTTTATAGGCACACATACTTATAACTTTAAAAAAAATAATAAAAAACTTGAAGTAGAAAGTATAATCAACTTTTCAATAGAAAAGCTAGGAATAGTTTTATACAAATATTATGCTAAAGGGCTAGAAGTTTATGATAATGATAAGCTTATTTCTTTTAACTCAAAAACAATACAAAATAAAAAAGAAAAATTTTGTAAAATATCTAAAAAAGAAAATAAGTATTTTATTGAAGGGTCATCTTATAAAGGTTTTGCACCTGAAGATTTTATTATTGGCACATGGTGGAATCATTCAATTATAGAAAAAAATGCTCAAATAAGTGCTATTTCTGGTAGAATTATTAACCAAAAAGTTACTTTTTTAGGTGAAGAAGAAATATTAGTAGGAAATAAAAAATTCATAGCCTTGCGTTTCAATTTTTCATCAGATGATAATAAGCTATCTAAGGATAAAAAGCTAAATACCGATGTTTGGTATGATAAAAAAAATCTAATTTGGTTAAAAGCATCCTTTGATAAAAAAGGTTTTTGGGAATATAGACTTAAAAAATTAAATTAATTCAACTTAACCCCTTTTTTTCCTCTTATTGTCAAGATTTTTTTTTCTTTTTTTGATTTAAAGATCTTTTTTTACCCTTGTTTTAAAGAGCTTTTTGAGTTTTTTTTTTTATAAAAAAGGTTTTTTTTGGTTGCATTAAATGAAATTTTACTATTAGATTTGTCTTGCGTAAAACATATAGAGGGGTCTAGATGGAAGAAAATTTTAACAAGCACCTTGGTAATAAACTTAGACTAAGAAGATTAGCTCTTGGACTAACCCAAACTAAAGTTGCTAAAGCTATAAATGTTACATTTCAACAAATACAAAAATACGAAAAAGGCACGAACGGTGTAAGCTCAACAAGATTGATGCAACTTGCAAATTTTTTACAGGTTCCAGTTGTATATTTTTTTGAGGATTTTAAAGATTATAATGTCTCAGGGGAAATAAATGCTGAAAAAGATGATCCAAATCTAAACTATTCTTTTTTAGTAAAACTTTTTTCAAATCTTTCACCACAACAAAAAGAAAGATTATCTCAAATTTTAAAGAATACTAGAAACCTAGAACAGCTAGTAGTTTAGAATTAAGATTTATTAAAAAGTTTTATAAGATTTTATTTTACAAAGTTTTAAAAGATTCTATTTATATAATTTTTTTCTTAAATAAATATTTTATCTGGCTCCTCGGGCAGGACTCGAACCTGCGACCAATTGATTAACAGTCAACTGCTCTACCAACTGAGCTACCGAGGAATAATTTAAGTAAGATACTTTTTTTTAAGATTAAAACAAGAAATAATAATTTTTTTTTTGGAGGCCACGCCCAGAATCGAACTGGGATGGAAGGATTTGCAATCCTCTGCGTAACCATTCCGCCACGTGGCCCTATAGTAATCAAAAAATATAGAATCAATTCTTTGCTTTTTGGTAAAATATTATATGTTTTAATAAAATGCAAAATTCTAATTATGATCATATTACTGTAGAGAATGAGATATACTCTTATTGGGAAAAAAACAATTTTTTTAAACCCAAAAAGAACAAAAAAAAGTATTTTTCAATAGTAATACCACCACCCAATGTTACTGGAAGCCTTCATATGGGTCATGCTTTAAATAATTCCATACAAGATCTTCTTATACGTTTTTATAGAATGAATGGCTATGAAACTCTATGGCAACCTGGAACAGATCATGCTGGTATTGCAACTCAAGCAGTTGTAGAAAAAAAATTATTAAAAGATGGAATTTCTAGAAAAAATATTGGTAGAGAGAACTTTATAAAAGAAGTATGGAAATGGAAAAAAGAATCTGGGGATAAAATTGAAAATCAACTTAAGAAATTAGGATGTTCTTGTGACTGGTCACGGACTAGATTTACAATGGATGAAGATTTGTCAAAAGCTGTTATAAAAACATTTGTAGAACTTTATAAAAAAAAAATAATTTATAAAGATACAAAGTTAGTAAATTGGGACACTAAGCTTGAAACTGCTATTTCAGATTTAGAAGTTGAACAAAAAGAAATGCAGTCAAACTTTTATTATATTAAATATAAAATAATTGGAGAAGTTAAACCAATCATAATTGCAACAACTAGACCAGAAACCTTACTAGGAGATACAGCCTTAGCAGTTAATCCTGCTGACAAAAGATATAAAAAATTTATTGGTTATAACGCTTTAGTTCCTATTATCGAAAGAAAAATTAAAATAATTTCAGATAACTACGTTGATATGAAACAAGGTTCTGGAGCTTTAAAGATTACCCCAGCTCACGATTTTAATGATTTTGAACTTGGAAAAAAACACAATTTAGAATTTATAAATATTTTTGAAAAAAATGGTAAATTAAATAATAACACACCAAAAGAATTTCAAGGACTAGATAGGTTTGATGCAAGAAAAAAAATTGTTGATTTATTAAAAAATCAAGATTTATTAGAAAGAATCGAAAATATTAAAAATGTTATTCCTTATGGTGATCGTTCAAACTCAATTATAGAACCTCTTCTTACAGAACAATGGTTTGCTAATGCAAAATTTTTATCAAAAAAAGCTAAAGCAGCTGTAAAAAATAAAAAAACAAATTTTTTTCCAATTAATTGGACAAAAACTTATTTTCAATGGATGGATAAAATTCAACCCTGGTGTATTTCAAGACAACTTTGGTGGGGACATAGAATTCCTGCTTGGTATTCTGAGGATAAAAAGATTTTTGTTGCTGAAAATGAAACAGAAGCAAAAAAAAATGCTTTTAAATATTATAAAAAAAATGTTTCTCTAAAAAGAGATAACGATGTTCTTGATACTTGGTTTTCTTCTGCATTGTGGCCTTTTGCAACATTAGGTTGGCCTTCTAAAACTTATGAATTAAAAAGATTTTACCCAACCTCTATTCTAGTTACTGGTTTTGATATAATTTTCTTTTGGGTAGCAAGAATGATGATGATGGGAAATTTCCTTTTAAAAAAATCTCCTTTTTCAAAAGTTTATGTACACGCGCTTGTTAGAGATGAAAAAGGACAAAAAATGTCAAAATCCAAAGGTAATGTTATTGACCCCCTCGATATAATCAAAAATTTTGGAGCTGATTCTTTAAGATTTACTTTAATCTCAATGGCTGCTCCTGGGAGAGATGTTAAATTATCTGAAGATAGAGTTAAAGGATATAGAAATTTTTTGAATAAAATATGGAATGCTAATAAATTTTCTCAACTGAACAAATGTAAATTATCAAAGAAATTTGATATTAAAAAATCTAAAATGGACATTAATAAATGGATCTATTTTGAACTTTTATTGACTCAAAAAAAAGCAGAGGAATTTATTTCTAATTTTAGATTTGATGAAGCAGCAAAAACCATTTATCAATTTGTTTGGGGGTCTTATTGTGACTGGTATATAGAATTTCTTAAACCTGTTTTTGATAAAAAAGAAAAAAAACAACTTGAAGAATCGAGGCAATTTGCGAGTTATATTGAGTCAAATATCTTGATTTTACTTCATCCCTTCATTCCTTTTTTTACAGAAAAACTTTGGCTAAGTCTCAAATATGACGTTTTTTTTAAAACCTCCCTTATTAATAAAAAGTGGAATCTATTAAAAAAGCCTGATATTTCTTTCAAAAAAAGCCATCATAAGATCACTTGGCTGACTAAACTTATTACCACTATACGTTCTACTAAATCTGAACTAGATATTACACCTGGTGCATTTGTAGATATCTCGATTAATGAACTTCAAAAAGACAAAAGAAATATTATTTTTGATAATATTGAAGTTTTTAAAAGACTTGGAAGAGTTACTAATGTTTATAATTCACAAACCAATAAAAATGGAATAACTATTTTAATCGATGTTGATAGCGTTACTTTATATTTTGATGAAAATATTGATTTTAATGATTTGAAAATTAAAGTTTTATCTAAAATTAAATTATTAAATGATAAATTGTTACCTATTTCTAGGAAGTTAAAAAATAATTCTTTTTTAAAAAATGCTCCAAAACTAGTGGTTCAAAAAGAAAAAAAAGCCTTACTTAATTACAATATTGAACTTAAAAAGTTGAATAGTATCTTAAATAGTATTAAAGAATAATTATGAAGTTTAATAAAACTAAATTACCAAGCAGACATACTTCTTTAGGAGTTGATAGAGCCCCCCACAGGTCTTTTTACTATGCTATGGGTGAAACTGAAAAAGATGTCGCAAAACCGTTTGTTGGAGTTGTGTCAACTTGGAATGAAGCTGCACCATGCAATATAGCATTAATGAGGCAAGCTCAATCTGTTAAAAAAGGTGTAAGAGATAATGCTGGTACGCCTAGAGAATTTTGTACGATTACTGTTACTGATGGTATAGCAATGGGACACGAAGGAATGAAATCTTCTTTAATATCAAGAGAAGTAATAGCTGATTCTGCCGAATTAACTGTTAGAGGGCATTGTTATGATGCATTAGTTGGAATTGCTGGGTGTGACAAGTCACTACCTGGATTGATGATGTCTATGTTAAGATTAAATGTTCCTAGTGTATTTATTTATGGAGGGTCAATTTTACCTGGAACTTATAAAGGTAAAGATGTAACCGTTGTTGATGTTTTTGAAGCTGTTGGAAAACATTCTTCTGGAAAAATGTCTTCTAAGGAATTAAGAAAGCTTGAATTAGTAGCTTGTCCTAGTGCAGGAGCATGTGGTGGACAATTTACTGCTAACACGATGGCATGTGTCTCTGAAGCTATAGGATTAGCTTTACCATACTCAGCAGGAACACCAGCACCATACAAAGAAAGAGATAAATATGCTTATCAAAGTGGAAAAATAGTAATGAATTTATTAGCTAAAAACATTCGTCCTAGAGATATTGTAACTAAAAAATCACTTGAGAATGCAGCAACTATTGTTGCAGCTACTGGCGGATCAACCAATGCAGGTTTACACCTACCTGCTCTTGCAAATGAGATAGGTATTAAATTTGATTTAATGGATGTAGCAAAAATTTTTAAAAAAACACCATATCTTGCTGATTTAAAACCAGGGGGAAAATATGTTGCTAAAGACATGTGGTTAGCTGGAGGTGTACCAATGTTGTTAAAAACTCTTTATGATGGAGGATTTATTCATGGTGATTGTATGACTGTTACAGGTAAAACAATTAAAGAAAATTTAAAAAATATTAAATTTAATCCTAAACAAAAAGTTTTAAGAAAATATGATAATCCTTTATCAGAAGATGGTGGTGTTGTAGGTCTAAAAGGAAATCTTGCTCCAGATGGTGGTATAGTCAAAATAGCAGGTTTAAAAAAATTACAATTTACAGGTAAAGCAAGATGTTTTGATAATGAAGAATCAGCAATGGCTGCTGTACAAAGTAGAAAATATCAAGATGGAGATGTAATTATTATTAGATACGAAGGTCCAAAAGGAGGACCAGGAATGAGAGAAATGCTGTCAACAACAGGAGCTATTTATGGACAAGGAAAAGGTGAGAAGGTTGCTTTAATTACTGATGGAAGATTTTCAGGTGCTACTAGAGGTTTTTGTGTAGGTCATGTAGGCCCTGAAGCAGCTATAGGAGGACCTATAGCATTGTTACGCAATGGAGATATTATCGATATCGATGCTAAAAAAGGAACTATTAATGTTAGACTTTCAAAAAAAGAATTGGCTTTAAGACGAAAAAAATGGAAACCTAGAAAATCAGATTTTGGATCAGGAACATTATGGAAATATGCTCAAACTGTAGGTCCAGCGTATTTAGGTGCACCAACACATCCTGGAAAGAAAAAGGAAGTTAAAGAATACGCTGATATTTGATGAAAATTAGACCCGTCATATTATGTGGTGGAGCAGGAACAAGGCTTTGGCCACAATCTAAAAACAATCTAGCAAAACAATTTATTGATTTTGGTGGATGGAGTTTACTTGAAAAAACATTAGAACGAGTCCAAGGACCAACATTTGATTATCCTATAATTAGTACTAATTACAAATATCTTAAATTAGTTACAAAATACTTAAAAAAGTTTAAAGTAAAAAGATATAAAATTATTTTAGAACCCTCTAAAAGAAATACTGCTCCAGCAATTTTAGCTTCTGCTTTAATTAAAGATATTCCAAACAAACAACCTTTAATGTTTTTTTCTGCAGATCATTTAATAGAAAAAGCTTCTATTTTTAATAAAGCTATTAATAAAAATAAATCTTATTTGACTGATCAAAATATATTTATTTTTGGAATTAAACCTACATCCCCATCCAGCGAATATGGATATTTTATAACCAAAAAAACCAAAAATAAAATTAACAAAGTAATTAAATTTATTGAAAAACCTAATACATCAAAAGCTAAACAAGTAATAAAACAAAAAGGATATTGGAATTCTGGAATGTTTTTTTTAAGAAAAGATTCAATAATCAATAACTTTAAAAAATTTCAACCAAGCATTTATAGAAATTGTGTTAAAGCAGTTTCTTCAGCCAAAATTAAAGCCAATACTTATTATTTAAACAAATCATCGTTTGAAAAAACTAAAGCAAAATCTTTTGATTATGCAATTTTAGAAAAAACAAAAAAAATTAATGCAATTAAATTAAATATTCCTTGGTCAGATCTTGGTAGTTGGCAAGAAATTTGCAAAATGTATGATAGAAATAAAAGTAAATATTTTGACAAAAAAAAAGTCTTTTACAGACCTTGGGGTAAATATGTTAATTTATTTGAAGGTAAAGGTTTTTTGATTAAAGAATTATATGTTAAACCTAAGGGAATATTAAGCTTACAAAAACATTATCATAGAGAGGAACATTGGATGATAACACAAGGAGAACCTAGAATTACACTTAATAAAAATAAGTTTAAAAAAAAAATAAATGAAACAATATTTATTCCACAAGGTTCTATTCATAGAATAGAAAATCTAGGAATAAAACCTGTTAAGATTATAGAAGCTCAAGTTGGATCAATATTAAAAGAAAGTGATATTGTGAGATATCAAGATATTTACGGAAGAGTTAAATGAAAAAACACTCTAGAGGTACATGATCAGAAGGTTTAATTTGATTTCTTATACTTTTTTTTATTTCAACATTCTTTATTAAGGATATTAAATCATTACTTGCAAGAAAATGATCTATCCTTAGGCCGTTATTTTTTGGCCATGCTCCCGACATATAATCCCAATATGTATAACTTTTTTCTTTTTTATTAAAAATTCTTAAAGAATCAACAAAACCAATCTTAATAATTTCATCAAATTTATTTCTTACGTCAATTCTAAAAACAGCATCATTTATAAAGTTTTTATAATTATATACATCTATTTCTTTGGGAATTATATTAAAGTCACCTCCAACAAGTACTAATTTATTTTTTTTTATTTCTAGTTTAAGCTTATTAATTAATAACTTAATCCAGTTCATTTTGTAAAAAAATTTATCTGTATCAATAGGATTACCATTAGGTAAATAAATATTAATGATTTTAATATTCTTTTTTTTATATTCAAAGTCACAAGCTATGATTCTAGCTTGTTTTATTTTATCTCCCCGTAAAGTAGTTTCAATATTTTTTAGTTTTGTTTTTGATAAAATTGCTACTCCATTGTAACTTTTTTGGCCATTAACATAAGAAATATACCCAGCTTTTTTAAAAGCTTCATATGGAAAAGTTTCATTTATTGTTTTTATTTCTTGTAAAAGTAAAATATCAGGTTTATTTAATTTTATATATTCTAAAACGTTATCAATTCTAGCTCGAACAGAATTTACATTCCAGGTTGATATTTTCATTAAAGAGAAAAAGAAATACCACAACCACAAGATGATTTTACTTTAGGGTTATTTATATGAAAAGAATCACCAATTAATTCTGATTTAAAATCTATTTCTGATCCATCAAGTAAATTTAATGACTGATTATCTATAAGAATTTTATCTTGAAAACTTTGGTCGTCTTTCTTTAACTCTTTATCAAAAGAAAAATCATATTTGAAACCTGAGCAACCACCACCTTTTACACTTATTCTAAAAAAGGTTCCAATTGGTTTAGATGAAATTAAATGATCAATTTTATCTATTGCATTCTTTGTAAATTTTATATTGTTATTCATTTTTTTAAGCTTAGTATTTATTATATAATATTCTTATACTTTTTATGCAAAATATTTATTTATCTCCTTACGCTTTAAAACCTAGCTTTTGTAGAGGTAGAATTTATAAAGAACCCGAATATAAGACTAGAACCCCTTTTCAAAGAGACAGAGATCGAATTATACATAGTTCAGCTTTTAGAAGGCTTAAACATAAGACCCAAGTTTTTGTAAATACTGAAAAAGATCACTACAGAACAAGATTAACACATTCTATGGAAGTTTCTCAAATAGCAAGAACCCTGGCTAGATCACTTAATTTAAATGAAGATATTTGTGAAACATTAAGTTTGGCTCATGATTTAGGTCATACACCTTTTGGTCATGCAGGAGAAGATTCTTTAAATAATTGTATGTTAAAGTTTGGAGGATTTGACCATAATCTACAAACTCTGAGAATAGTGATCTTTTTAGAGAATAAATATTATAAATTTAATGGATTAAATCTTACTATAGAAACTTTAGACGGTCTTTTAAAACATAATGGACCAATTGGAAGTTTTGAAAAAATAAAAAAAATTTTAGGCATTCATATATTTAAAAAAAAAATTAATTTTGAATTGTATGGATCATTAGAATCTCAAATATCAGCTATATCTGATGATATTGCTTATAATAATCATGATTTAGAAGATGGTTTAAGAGCTAATTTATTTAAATTAGAAGAATTAAAAGATTTACCACTTTATTCTGAACTATTAAAAAAACATATTAAAAATAAGAGGTTTTATAGAAGAGAAATTATAATTAATCAAATTATTAGAGAAGCTATAAATACAATGGTTAATGATATTATTTTAAACTTTAAAAAAAATATAAAAAAACAAAAAATTTTTAAATTAAAAGACGTATATAGATCTAAATCTTTAATTGTAGATTTTTCAAATAAAATGAAAAATGTTGACAAAGAAACTAAAAGCTTTTTAAATAAAAAAATGTATAATAATAAATTAGTTTTAAACAAAACAAGCAAAGGAAAATTCATAATTCAAAAATTGTTTAAAGAATGTATTAAAAAGCCCAAAAAATACTTACGCAAAGATTTACTCAATGCTTTCTCCAAGGAGAGAGTTGTGTCAGATTTTATTTCAGGTATGACAGATAGATATGCCATTTCTTTATATAATAATTTAAAATGAATATTCTAAAAATTTATCAACACAAAATTATAGATCTTTTAATCTTATTAAATAAGAAAAATATTCTTATTATTCCTGAAAAGTTAGAATCTATTGTAGTAGAAATTCCTCCAGCTGAACAAATGTCTGATTTATCATGTAATGCATCATTAATTTTGTCAAAAATAAATAAAAAAAAACCAATGGAAATAGCTTTACTGTTAAAAGATGAATTACTTAAAAATTTTGATGAATTTAACGGGATAGAAGTAGCCAAACCTGGTTTTTTAAATATATCTTTTAAAAGTAGTTTTTGGGAGATGTTTATAAATAATATCTTAAAGCAAAAAAAAGACTATGGCTTTACTAATGAAAATTTAAAAATCAAAAAGTATAATATAGAATTTGTTTCTGCTAACCCAACAGGTCCTTTACATGTTGGTCACTGTCGAGGAGCCATCTTGGGTGATGTTCTGGCAAATTTAGTATCCTTATGTGGCCATAATGTAGTTAAAGAATATTATATTAATGATTATGGCAATCAAATTAAAAATTTTACATTATCAGTATTTTATAGAATTAATGAAATATTAAAAAATATAAAATTTCCACAAAATAAAGATTTATATCCAGGATCATATATAGTCGATATAGCTAATAGTATAATTAATGAAAAAAAAATTAAAGATTATGATAATTTTGATTCTATTAAAAATGATTTAACAAAAAGTTCTTTAAGATATTCAATGAAAATGATTAAAGAAGACTTATCATTATTAGGTATTAACCATGATGTATTTACATCTGAAACTTCATTAGTTGAAAACAATGTTGTTTTAAAAGCTATTGAAATTTTAAAAAAAAAAGACTTTGTTTATAAAGGTTTTATTGAACAACCTAAGGGCACCTCTAAAGAAAATTGGAAACCTAGAAAACAACTTTTATTTAAATCAACTAATTTTGGTGATGATATTGATCGATCACTTCAAAAAGAAGATGAAACATGGACTTATTTTGCTAACGATATAGCTTATCATCATAATAAAATTAGTAAGGGTTATGACGTATTAATTAATATCTTAGGATCTGATCACACTGGATATATAAAAAGAATTGAATCTGCAGTTAAAGCACTCTCAAATAATAAAACACTTTTAAAATGTAAAACCTGTCAATTAGTAAAATTAATTAAAAATGGTCAGGAAGTAAAAATGTCAAAAAGAAGTGGTGAGTATATTACTTCAAAAGATTTATTTAAAGAAGTAGGTAAAGATGTTATCCGATTTATTATGCTTAATAGAAACAACGAAGTAGAACTTGATTTTGATTTTAATAAAGTAACAGAAAAAACTAAAGATAATCCAGTTTTTTATGTACAGTATGCATACGCAAGAATTAATTCAATTTTTAGAAATTTAAAAATAAAAATTGACTCAAATATTTCTCTTAGTGATGAAAAATTTTATTTGGATAAATATGCTATAGATATATTGAAAAAGATATCAGAATGGCCAAAATGTGTAGAAATATCTCTAAATAGATTGGAGCCACATAGAATTACATACTATTTGTATGAATTATCAACTTTATTTCACTCTTATTGGAATTTAGGAGATGGCAACGATGAATATAAATTTGTTATTTCAGATAAACCTCAAAGTAAATCTAAGCTATTGTTGCTACAATCCTTTTGTGTAGTAATTGAAAATGGTATGAAAATCTTAGGTGTCTCAACACCATCAAAAATGTAATGATTATAAATTATAAAAAAGTTATTTCATTTTTTTTTATTATAATTTTTTTTTCACAATTAATAAAATTTTATTACTCTAAAAAAAATATAACTAATATTGATAATTCAAAAAAAAATATTTTATTATTTCTTGGTAACACAAAAGAACTTCCCGTACTATCAAGTGATACAAATGATATTATTCAATATATTGATGATGTAGAAAATTTTAAAGAACTTAAAAAAAAAAGAAAATTTTGGGAATTGATTGGTGATTAAATATAAACAAAGAGCACTAATAGTAGGTTTAAAGAGCCACACTTTAACAAATAAAGAAAAAATTTTTCTAAAATATTCTAAACCATGGGGTGTAATTCTTTTTTCAAGAAATATTATAAACTTAAATCAGTTAAAAAGACTTACTAATAATATTAAAAAAATTGTTAATAATAAAAACTTTCCTATTTTTATAGATGAGGAGGGTGGTGATGTATCTCGATTAAGTCAAATAATAAATCTTAAATATTTTTCAGCAAATTTTTTTGGCAATTTGTATATAAAAGATAGATTAAAATTTAATTATACTTATAAAAGTTATATAAATTTTTTATCAAATATATTTCATTATACAGGTATTAATATTAATACAGTGCCTGTTTTAGATATACTTAAAAGAAACACACATACTTTTTTAAGAAATAGAATATTTTCTAATAACCCAGACGTTGTTTCTTCCATTGGAAATATTACTACCAAATTATTTAATGATAATAAGATTGCAACCGTAATGAAACATATTCCAGGGCATGGATCAGCTAATAAAGATAGTCATTTAAAATTACCATTAGTTAACGAATCTAAAAAAATTTTATTTAGTAAAGATTTTTATACCTTTAGAACTAATAAATCTTTTTTTGCAATGACAGGCCATGTTTTGTATAAAAAAATTGATCCAATAAATTGTGCAACTCATTCTAAAATTATAATTAAAAACATAATAAGAAAAAATATTCGTTTTAATGGAATATTAATCTCAGATGATATTTCTATGAAATCATTAAATAAATCTATTATTTTAAATGCTAAAAAGGCTTTAGACGCTGGATGTAATTTAATCTTACATTGTAATGGAAATATGAGTGAAATGACCAAGTTATCCAAAATAATTCCCTATATAGACAAATTTACTATGAAAAAAAGTTCAGAATTTTTTGAATTTTTAAGTTAATATTAGTAAATGGATGATTCAAATAATAACCAGCTTCAAATAAAAATAAGTAATTATTCTGGACCTTTAGACGCTTTACTCGATTTAGCAAAATCTCAAAAAGTCAATTTGGCAGATATCTCTGTGACTTTATTAGTAGATCAATTTATTGACTTTATTAAAAGTGCCAAGAAATTAAATCTTGATTTAGCATCAGAATATTTATTAATGGCATCATGGTTGGTTTATTTAAAATCTAAATTATTATTACCTGATGATAGTGATGATGAATTTCAAGCAAAAGAAGTTGCAGAAAAATTAAAATTACAATTAAAAAGATTAGAATTAATAAGATTACTTTCTGATCAATTAATGAAAAAAAATAGAATAGGAAAAGATATCTTTTTTAGAGGAAAAACAGGTGGAATTAGATCAATACACACTCCAGAATACAAAGTATCTCTTTATGAAATATTTAAAGCTTACGCTAACAACAAGATGAAAAAAGATTTTATGAAAATTAATATTGTTAAACTTCCAACATTTACTACAGAAGAAGGAATAAAAGTTATTCAAAATCATATGAATTCACTAATTGATTGGAAAAAAATTTCTGAATTAATACCTGCAAATTTTTTGAATAAAAAAGATTTAAAAAGATCTGGATTAGCTGGAATTTTTTCTGCTTCTCTTGAAATGGTTAAAGAAGGAAATATAAAAATTACTCAAAAAAGTTTATTTGATGACTTGTATATTAGAAAAGATAATTAATTATGGATAAGAAAAAAGAATCAAAGATTTTACAGTTTACACCTAATAAACTGTCTGAAACCGAAAGACAGGTAGAAGCAATTTTATTTGCAGCAGAAGAACCGTTAGATGAAGAAACTATCCAAAGTAAAGTTAAGAAAAATATAAATATAAAAAAGATTCTTGACTCACTTCAAAATCATTATTCCAGTAGAGGAATAAACTTAGTTTGTATATTAAAAAAATGGTCATTTAGAACTGCTAAAAATCTTTCCTCTTTCATGAATACACAAAAAAGTGTACAAAAAAAATTATCTAGGGCAACTATTGAAACTTTAGCTATTATTGTTTACCACCAACCAGCCACAAGATCTGAAATTGAAGAAATAAGAGGAGTTGCTTTTGGAAACAATACTTTAGAGATATTATTAGAATTAAATTGGGTAAGACCACAAGGTAGAAAAGATATTCCTGGTAGGCCTATTCAGTATGTAACTACAGAAACTTTTTTAAGTCATTTTAATTTAACAAAAATATCAGATCTACCAAATATAGAAGAGCTTACTTCTGCAGGACTTATAGATAGTGGAAAAATTGATTCATCTATTTTTGGCACAGGTAATTCATTTGAAGAAAGCAAACAAAATAAAGGAGAAAATATATATACAAATATTGATGATATGTTGAGTAGTTCTCTAAAAAATGAGGATAAATAAAAGATTACTTTAATTAAATATAAAAATTGTATATAAGTTAAATATGAGTATAGGATTTTGGCAAATAGCAATTGTAGTTGTTTTAGTAGTGCTCTTGTTTGGAAGAGGAAAAATTTCTGAATTAATGGGAGATGTAGCTAAAGGTATTAAAAGTTTTAAAAAAGGAATTACAGATGCTCCAGATAAAAGTGAATCTTCTGAAGATAAGATCGAAGAAAACTCAAATTCAGACAATAAATAGTTTATAGATGCCTCAAATTGGTTGGTTTGAGATTTTAGTTATATGTGTATTGGCTATATTAATTATAGGACCAAAAGATTTTCCAATAGTTATAAAAAAAGTTTTGAAATGGAGCAGAAATGTTAAAAGTTATTTTAACGATATACGATCAAGTGTTAGTAATTTGGAATCAGATATAGAAAAACAAATATCCTTAGAAGAAGTCAAAGAAACAAAAAAAGATAACAAAGACAATGAGCAATGAAAATATAAAAAGAGAGAGCTTTATTGATCATTTTAAAGAACTTAGGTCAAGACTTATTAAATCTTTTGTTTTTTTGCTTGTTTTTTTTATTTTTTGTTTTATTTATGCTGAATCTATTTATTCTTTCTTGGTACAACCATATGCAGATGCTGTTAAAGAAGATCCTATAGGTAGAAGATTAATCTTTACTGCACTACAAGAAACTTTTCTTACCTATGTAAAAGTAGCTTTTTTTACATCATTTTTTATATCAAGCCCAATAATATTAACTCAAATATGGAAGTTTATAGCACCGGGTTTGTATAAAGATGAAAAAAAAAACCTTATTACCTTATCTTATAGCTACACCAGTACTTTTTTTATTAGGTGGTATGTTGGTTTATTATTTTATAATGCCTCTGGCAATTAAATTTTTTTTATCTTTTGAAACATCCACATATGTAACGTCTTTGCCCATTCAATTAGAAGCAAAAGTAAATGAATATTTATCTTTGATAATGAGATTAATTTTTGCTTTTGGTTTAAGTTTTCAATTACCAGTTATTTTAAGTCTTTTGTCAAGAATTGGCATAATTAATTCTAAATATTTAGAAGAAAGAAGAAAATACGTTATAATAATTATTTTTATATTTGCTGCAATTTTAACACCACCTGATCCTGTAACACAAATAGGATTAGGAATTCCTTTGTTAATTCTTTATGAATTATCTATATTTGTAGTTAAACTTGTTGAAAAGAGGAAAAAATAATGAATGACTTAAAATATATTAGAAATAATTTTGATCTTTTTAAAAAAAATATTATAGAAAGAAATGTTAAAATTGATTTATCAAATATTTTAACTCTTGACGAAAAAAAAAGAAAACTAATTGAAAAAAAAGATAATTTAATTCAAGAAAAAAAGAAAATATCTAAATCTAAGGATCAAAGTCAATTCTCAAAATCTAAAAAGTTAACTGAAGATATAAATAAAGTTGAAACAGAATTACTTGAAACAGACAAAAATTTAATGCAAATTTTAATTTCTTTACCAAATATTGCTCAAGATGATGTTCCTGTTGGTGCCAATGAAAGTTTTAATAAAGAAATATTAAAATTTAATGAGCCACCAAATTTTAAATTTAAACCATTGTCGCACTTTGAACTTGGTGAAAAACTAGATATGATGGATTTTACTTTAGCTACAAAAACTACAGGAGCAAGATTTGTTTTTCTTAAAAGTGATTTAGCCGCTTTAGAGAGGGCTATAATTAATCTTATGTTAAGCATTCATACGAATGAATTTGGTTATAATGAAGTTTCACCACCTCTTATGGCAAATGAATCTTCAATGTTTGGAACTGGTCAGCTTCCTAAATTTGAAAAAGATCAATTTGAGGTCAAACTAGATGATGAAAACTCAAGAAAATTTTTAATACCAACAGCCGAGGTAATATTAACAAATATGGTCAAAGACAGTATTTTAAATTTAAATGATCTCCCCTTAAGATTAGTTGCTGCAACACCCTGTTTTAGAAAAGAAGCTGGAAGTTATGGTAAAGACACGAAGGGTATGATTAGACAACACCAATTCTACAAAGTTGAATTAGTCAGCATAGTGAAACCAAATGAATGTTTAAAAGAATTAGAAAGAATGACAAGTTGTGCTGAAAAAATTTTAAAAGTATTAAATTTACCTTATAGGAAAATATTATTGTCTACTGGTGATATGGGCTTTAGTGCAGAAAAAACTTTTGATCTTGAAGTTTGGATTCCATCAGAAAATAAATACCGAGAAATCTCTAGCTGTTCTTCTTGTGGTCAATTTCAAGCTAGACGTTTAAAGGCTAGATTTAAAGATGAAAATAAAAAAATAAATTTTGTAGGTACTTTGAATGGATCAGGTTTAGCTGTTGGAAGAACTTTGGTAGCTATTTTAGAAAATTATCAAAATGAATCAGGGGAAATAATTGTACCAGATGTATTAATTCCCTTTATGAATAAGAAGAAAATAATTAAATTTTCTTGAGTTTAATAGTATTGTTTGTTGTGACTTTATAGTATAAGAATATAAAAAATTTATTATGGCTAATAACACATTTGCACAATTTATTCCGTTAATACTTATCTTTGTGATTTTCTATTTTTTTTTAATAAGACCACAACAAAAAAAAGTAAAAGAACACAAGTTGATGGTATCTTCTTTAAAAAGGGGCGACCAAATAATTACCGCTGGCGGTATTTATGGTAAAGTCGAAAGAGTTTTAGATGGGGATAAAATTGAAATTGTTATAGCCGATAATATTAGTATAGAAGTTGTTAAATCAACTATCCAAAGTTTACAATTGCAACCGGATACAAAAAAATAAATTAATTTTTGTGTTATATTTTTCCAAAACTAAGATTATAATAATTTATTCAACTATTATTTTTTTATCTTTTTTTGCTTTAAATAATATTTTTTTTTCTAATAACAGTTTTAAACTTTTAAAAAAAATTAATTTAGGCTTAGATCTCCAAGGTGGATCTTATTTATTGTTAGAGGTAGATACTGATCCAATTATAGAAAAAAAATTACAAAATAAAATTCTATCTCTTAGAAAAATTTTAAAAGAAAAAAATATTAATTACAAATCTTTAAGTCTTAAAAATAATAAAATTACTATTAAAATTCCAGAAGAAAAAATTACAATTTTAGAAAAATTACTATTAGATAAAGAAAATTCTATTAACACTTTTTATACAAAATTTAATGATTATGAATTAGATTATTCTATCAATGAAAATATTTTTAATTTATCATTTTCAAAATATGGTTTAATTGAAATTAATGATTCAGCTTTGAATCAATCAATCGAAATTGTCCGAAGAAGAGTTGACGAAACAGGTACCAAAGAACCTACTATATTAAAAAGAGGAGTTAATAGAATTCTAATTGAGCTACCTGGTTTAAAAGAGCCAAGTAGAATTAAAAAACTTTTGGGTAAAACTGCTAATTTAACTTTTAAGTTTGCATCAGAAAATGATTCTGTTGAATTTGGAGTCGAGAAATTATTTTTTGAAAAAAATGATCAATCTTTAATTGTAAATAAACGTGTTGTAATTAGTGGTGAAAATTTAATTGATGCTAAACCTTCTGTAGACAATCAATCAAACGAAACGATTGTACTTTTTTCTCTAGATAGACCTGGTGCCATAAGATTTGGCAAGGCAACCCAGCAAAATGTAAATAAAAAATTAGCTATAATTTTAGACAACAAAGTAATAAGTGCTCCAGTTGTAAGAGAACCAATATTAGGTGGTAATGGGCAAATTTCTGGTAACTTTACTTTTCAAGAAGCTACTGATTTAGCATTGTTATTAAGATCTGGAGCCTTACCAGCACCACTTAATATAATAGAAGAAAGAACTGTAGGGCCTGATCTGGGCGAAGATTCAATTAAAGCAGGTACATTTTCTTTAATAATAGGTTTTGTTTTAGTTATCTTTTTTATGTTTTTTAAGTATAGATTTTTTGGTTTAATATCAGACATTTCTTTAGTAGTTAATTTATTCCTTTTAGTAGGAGTCTTAACATTGTTAGAAGCAACATTAACATTACCTGGTATAGCTGGAATTATATTAACAGTCGGTATGGCTGTTGATGCAAATGTTTTAATTTTTGAAAGAATTAAAGAAGAAATGAAAACTGAAAAATCTTACCTTCACGCCTTTGACAGAGGTTATAAAAAAGCTCAATCCGCTGTTCTTGATGCGAATATTACAACGTTAATATCAGCTATAATACTGTTTTTCTTAGGATCTGGTCCAGTTAAAGGTTTTGCTGTTACTTTAGGTATTGGAATTTTAACAACACTTTTTTCAGCATACTTTTTTGCAAGACATTTAACATCATTATATATTATGAACAACAAAGATAAGGTTATTAAAATATGATTTTATCAAATATTAAAAAAATTAAATTTTCTAATTTTTTTAAACTTTCTTTCATTTGTTCGTTGTTATTAGTTGCTTTATCTATAATCATTTTATTTACAAAAGGATTAAATTTAGGTGTAGATTTTAAGGGTGGAACCTTAATCGAATTAAGAATGGATGATAAAGATGTAAAAATATCCAAGATTAGAAATATTTTATTAGATCTTGAAATTGGCGATGTAACAGTAAAAAATTTTGGATCAAAAGGGGATTTTTTAATCAAATTAGAAAAAAATAAAGATTCAAAAATTACTATTGTTCAAATAAAAGAAGAACTATCAAAAAAAACAAACTCAGAAGCAAATTTTAGAAGAGTTGAAAATGTTGGTCCTAAAGTAAGTAAAGAATTAATCAACGCAGGTCTTATTGCTATAAGTTTATCTTTAGCAGCTATGTTAATTTATATTTGGATAAGATTTGAGTGGCAATTTAGTGTATCAGCAATTATAGCTCTAATTCATGATGTATTAATTTCAATTGGTGTTTTTTCTTTATTTTCCTTTGAAGTTAATTTATCCATTGTCGCTGCTATATTAACTATAGTAGGTTATTCAATGAATGATACTGTGGTCATATTTGATAGAATTAGAGAAAACCTGAGAAAATATGAAGATATTATACTTGTTAATAATTTAAATAAATCTATCAGCGATACTTTATCCAGAACTCTTATTACATCAGTAACTACCTTGTTAGCATTATTTTCAATTTATATTTTTGGGGGAGAAATATTAAAAGGTTTTTCTTTTGCTATGATACTAGGTGTAATTATAGGCACTTATTCGTCTATATTTATAGCAACACCATGTTTAAATTATTTCCAGGTAAGTAAAAAAACAGTTTCTATTAAAGAAGAAGATTAATATAGATTTTGAGCTGCAACCATTGTTAATAACATAGGCAAGGATAATAGAGTATTAGTTCTAGAAAAAAGCATTGCAGTTTTTGCAGATTTAGCTTTCAGCTCTGAATCACAATCAACTAAACCAAGGGCTCTTTTTTGATTAGGCCATATTACAAACCATACATTGTAAGCCATAATTAATCCAAGCCACATACCAATACCAATTGCTGTATTTTTTCCGCCACCACTTAAAATTCCTAGTGTCATAGCATCGTGGACATATCCATTAAGTGTTGCGACTATTAAACCAGAAATAATTGTTACTAACGCAGCCCACCTAAACCAGAACAATGCTGCTGGAGCTATAACTTTTCCAATCGCTGGTTTTTGTTCATCTGGTATATTAGGCATACTAGGAATTTGTACAAAATTAAAATACCATAATAGACCAATCCACATAATCCCAGACACAACATGAATATACCTAAAAAACCAACTCCAAAAATTACTATCAAATTCCCAACCACCACCTCCAAAAAAAAGACCAACAAATAGCAATAAACTTAATGCTAAAGAGTAATGCATAGTTCTTGATAATGATTTTAAAATTTCTGACATGATTCTATATTATCACTAAATTGAAAAAAACTAAGCAGTTTTTTTATAATTCTTTTTTAACATCGGTTTTAAAAATACCCCAGTATAACTGCTCTTATTTTCACTTATCTTTTCTGGTGTACCCTCGCAGATGATTTTTCCTCCATCTATACCACCTTCTGGCCCCATATCAATAATCCAATCAGCAGATTTTATAACATCTAGATTATGTTCAATTATTAAAACTGTATTACCTTGGTCTACAAAAGTTTGTAATATTTCAAGAAGTTTTTTTATATCATGAGTATGTAACCCTGTAGTTGGTTCGTCCAAAATATAAATTGTTCTTCCAGTTGATCTTTTGGACAGTTCTTTTGCTAATTTTATACGTTGAGCTTCTCCACCAGATAAAGTCGTTGCCTGTTGACCAATTTTTATATACCCAAGTCCAACCTTTTTTAATGTTAGAAGTTTATTTTTAACTATAGGTATATTTGTAAAAAAATCACAACCTTCATCTACGGTCATATTTAATACATCTGAGATATTTTTTTCTTTAAAACGGACTTCTAATGTTTCTCTGTTATATCTACTTCCTTTACAGGCATCACAAGTTATATAAACATCTGGCAAAAAATGCATTTCATAAGTAATTACACCATCGCCTTCACATGACTCACATCTTCCTCCTTTAACGTTAAATGAAAATCTACCTGGTTTGTAACCTCTGCTTTTTGCTTCTGGTAAATTAGTAAACCAATCTCTTATGGGCCCAAATGCTCCTGTATAAGTAGCAGGGTTTGATCTTGGTGTTCTTCCTATAGCTGACTGATCTATATTTATAATTTTATCTATACTTTCTGTTCCTTTAAACGTTTTGAAAGCTTTAGGTATTTTTCTAGATTTGTTGTTATTAAGCATTAAATTTAAAGCATTATATAATGTATGTAAAATTAATGTTGATTTTCCACTACCTGAAACTCCAGTAACACAAGTAAATGTACCTAAAGGTATTTTTAAGTTAACATTTTTTAAATTATTTCCAGTTGCTCCCAAAATTTGAAAATATTTACCATTTTTGGCAACTCTTCTTTTTAAAGGAGTAAAGATATTTTTTTTGTTTGATAAATAATTCCCAGTAATACTTTTTTCTGTTTTTTTAATTTTTTCTAAATTACCTTCCGCTATTATTTCTCCTCCATTAATACCTGCTTCAGGACCAAGATCTATTATATGGTCTGCACTTTCAATAGTTTCTGAGTCATGTTCAACTACAATAACTGTGTTTCCTAAGTCTCTTAATCTTTTTAATGCATTTATTAATTTAACATTATCTCTTTGATGTAAACCTATAGAAGGTTCGTCCAAAACATAAAGTACCCCTGTTAACCCAGAACCAATTTGTGACGCAAGTCTTATTCTTTGAGATTCACCACCTGATAAAGTTCCACTTTCTCTTGAAAGTGTTAAGTAGTTTAAACCAACATTTAATAAAAATTCTAATCTTTCATTTATTTCTTTAAGTATATGTTCTGCAATTTTAATCTGTTTTTGATCAAGTACATTATTAAGTGATTTAAACCATCGTTTTGCTTCAGTAATAGATTTTTTTGTAACCTCACTTATGTTCATATTATTAATTTTTACACATAAGGCTTCTTCTTTTAATCTAAACCCTTTGCATTTGTCACAATCAGATTCTGTTTGAAATTGTGATATTTCTTCTCTTTTCCAATCACTATCTGTTTCAATATATCTTCTTTCTAAATTATTGATAACTCCTTCAAAAGTTTTTTTATTTGAATATTTTTCATAACCATCATCATAGGTAAATTTAATTTCATCATCATGTGATCCATATAAAATAATATCTTTAATTTTATCTGGTAGATCAATCCAAGGAGTGGAAATATCAAATTTATAATGTTTAGATAGAGATACTAATGTTTGAGCATAATACAAAGATGTTGATTTTGACCAAGGCAAAATAGCACCATCTTGCAAACTTTTTTTCTTATCTGGGACTACTAAATTCGGATCTACATTAAGATTAACACCTAAACCTTCGCAGTTTTCACAAGCACCATATGGACTATTAAAAGAAAAAAGCCTAGGTTCTATTTCTTCAATAGTAAAACCACTTTCTGGACATGCAAATTTAGAAGAAAAAATAATTTTTTCAATTTTTCTAAATTTTTTAGGAAGTGTTTCATTTTCATATTCAACAAATAATAATCCATTAGACAAGTTTAAGCATGTTTCAACACTATCAGCTAAACGATTTCCTAATTTATTATTAAGAACTATTCTATCAACAACTACTGATATCTCATGTTTCAATTTTTTATTTAAGGCTGGTACTTCATCAACATTATAATAAACGTTATTAACTTTTACTCTTTGAAACCCTCTTTTTTTAAGATTCAAAAATTCTTTTCTATATTCACCTTTTCTACCTCTTACAATAGGGGCTAAAAGATAAATTGTATTTTCTTTTGGAAGTGTTTTTATTTTATCTACCATTTCGGAAACAGTTTGTGATCTTATTGGTTTACCTGTAAACGGAGAATAGGGAACTCCAGCTCGAGCATATAAAACTCTCATATAATCATAAATTTCTGTCACTGTTGCAACTGTAGATCTTGGATTTTTAGATGTGTTTTTTTGTTCTATTGAAATAGCCGGACTTAAACCTTCTATAAGGTCTACGTTTGGTTTTTTCATTTTATCCAAAAATTGCCTAGCATAAGCTGACAAGCTTTCTACATATCTTCTTTGTCCCTCAGCGTATATTGTATCAAATGCTAATGAAGATTTTCCTGATCCAGATAGACCAGTCATTACTATAAATTTGTCTTTTGGGATTACTAATGAAACATTTTTTAAATTATGTTCTTTTGCCCCTTTAATTACTATTTTTTTTAACATAAATTTTATTTTTTTTATCTATTTAATTATAATTTTTTTTTAAAATATGATATAAATATAACTAAATATAAATCAAAAAATATTCTATAAAATATTATGGCTGGAAGTTTAAATAAAGTATTATTAATAGGAAGATTGGGCGCTGATCCTGAAATAAAACAAATGGTTAACGGTAAAAGTGTCGCAAGACTAAGTTTGGCTACAAGTAACTCATGGAAAGATAAAAATACTGGAGAAAAAAAGGAAAAAACTGAATGGCATAGAGTTGTAGTTTTTAATGAAGGTTTAGTTAATGTAATAAAACAATACTTAAAAAAAGGTTCTCAAGTTTATTTAGAAGGGCAGCTTTCAACGCGAAAATGGAAAGATGAACAATCAGGTCAAGACAAATATTCAACCGAAATTTTACTTCAAGGATACAACTCAACTTTAACTATGCTTGGTGGAAAAAATTCTTCAACTGAAAATTTTGATCAATCTAAAGAAAGCAAAAGTTCTTTGCCTGACGATTCTGGCGATGTTCAAACTAATGACTTAGATGACGAAATTCCTTTCTAAATCATTATGCCAGATCTTCAAATAGCAAAACCGATAAACAAATCTATATTTTTACACAATGAGATGAGCTCTTCGTATTTGTCTTATGCTATGAGTGTTATCATAAGTAGAGCTTTGCCTGATGTTAGAGATGGACTTAAACCAGTTCACAGAAGAATAATTTTTGCTATGTACAAAGGTGGTTTTGATTGGAGTAAACAATTTAGAAAATCTGCAAGAGTAGTAGGAGATGTTATTGGTAAATATCACCCACATGGAGATCAAGCTGTTTACGATGCTTTAGTAAGACTTGTTCAAGATTTTTCAATGAGCTTACCTCTTATTGATGGACAAGGAAATTTTGGATCTATTGATGGTGATCCAGCTGCAGCAATGAGATATACTGAAACTCGTTTATCTAAAGTTACTCAATTTTTAATTGATGATATTGAAAAAAATACTGTTGATTTTAAAAACAATTACGACGAAACAGAAAAAGAGCCATCTGTTTTACCTAGTCAATTTCCAAATTTATTAATTAATGGAGCTGGTGGTATTGCGGTTGGTATGGCAACAAGTATACCTCCTCACAATCTTGGTGAAGTAATAAATGCTACTGTGGCATTTATTGATAATAGAGATATAACTGTTTCTCAATTAATGAAACATGTACCTGGTCCAGATTTTCCTACTGGAGGAATTATCATAGGTAAAGATATTATTAAAGATGGATATACAAAGGGTAGAGGTTCTTTTAAAATCAGAGGTGAAATAGATGAAGAAACTCTAAAAAATGGAAGAAATAGATTAGTTATTAAATCAGTTCCTTATCAAGTTAATAAATCAAATTTAAATGAAAGAATTGGACAATTAGCAAGAGATAAAAAAATTGAAGGTATAAGTGATATAAGAGATGAATCCAACCGCGATGGTATTAGGGTTGTTATTGATCTAAGAAGAAATATTGAGCCTGAAACTATTAAAAGACAATTATATAAATTCACATCAATCGAAACTTCTTTTGGTTTTAATACTTTAGCTATAGTAAATAAAAAACCAAAAATTTTAGGTTTAAAAGATTTTATTAAAGAATTTGTAGAATTTAGAGAAACTCTTGTTACTAAAAGAGTAAAGTTTGATTTAGAGAAAGCACTTAATAAAGCTCATATCTTACTGGGTTTATCTGTAGCTGTTGAAAATTTAGATCCAGTTATAAAAATTATTAAAAATTCTAAAAACCCAGAAGAAGCTAAAAATAATTTAATTAAAAAGAAATGGAAAGTTTCAAAAAGCTTAAAACTTATAAAATTAATTGAAAAAAGAAAATCTCAAAATTCTTATACTTTATCAGAGAGTCAAGTTTCAGCTATTTTAGAATTAAGACTTCAAAAATTAACTGCCCTTGGAATCAATGAAATAGAACTTGAGATTAAAAAATTATCAGAATTAATTATTAAACTTGAAAAAATCTTAAAATCAAAAAAAGAATTACTTGGTGTCATTAAGGATGAGCTTTTTCATATTAAAGAAAAATTTCAAGTTCCTAGAAGAACAAAAATTACTAATGATGTTTTAAATTATAATATTGAAGAAACTATACAGAATGAGTCTGTTGTTGTGACAATTACTTATAAAGGCTACATCAAAAGAGATTTACTTAGGTCAATTAAAGCTCAAAAAAGAGGTGGAAAAGGGAAATCTAGTATTAAAACTAGAGAAGAAGATTTTGTTATTCAAATTTTTACTGCAAGTTCTCACACTCCTGTTTTTTTCTTTTCTAGTGAGGGTTTAGTTTATAAAATTAAAGCATGGAAAATTCCTCAGGGGAGCGCAAGCTCAAAAGGTAAAACATTATTTAATATTCTTCCATTAAAAAATCATCAATCAATTAGTTCGATTTTACCTATGCCTATAGATGAAAAAGAGTGGAAAAAATATAATATAATATTTGCTACAGCAAATGGTAAAATTAGAAAAAATAGTTTAGAAGACTTTTCAAATATTCAATCAACTGGAAAGATAGCAATGAAGCTAGACCAAGGAGACAAAATAATTGGAGTTAAACTTTGCAAAGATGATCAAGATATTATGCTTGGAACTAAATTAGGTAAATGTATTAGATTTATGTCAAAAAAACTTAGAATTTTTAAAGGCAGATCTTCTAAAGGTATTAGAGGAATTAATTTAATAGAAAAAGATAAAGTAATATCTTTATCTATTGTTGACAATACTAAATTACCAACTAATGGATCAGGCAAAGACTCTGATGAAGTAAAAGCAAGACAAAAATATATATTATCTATTACTGAAAATGGATATGGAAAAAGAACTTCTTATTATGATTATAGAGTAACAAATAGAGGTGGAAAAGGAATTATAGGAATAGTAAATTCTTCTAGAAATGGAAATGTTGTTTCAACCTTTCCAGTAGACGAAGGTGATGAAATAATGCTTTCTACAGACAAAGGAAAAGTAATAAGATGTTCAGTTAAAGAAATTAGAAATGCAGGAAGAAATACTCAAGGAGTAAGAATATTTAAACTTTCTGGAAACGAAAAAGTTGTAGCAGCAATTAAAGTTGAAGATAATTTTTTAGAGAAATGAAACAAATAGGTATTTACCCAGGAACATTTGATCCAGTTACTTATGGACATATTGACATAATAACTAGAGCGTTAAAAATAGTTAATAAATTGATTGTTGCAGTTTCTGATGACTCAGATAAAGATTATTTTTTCAATGCTTTCGAAAGAAAAAAGATTATAGAAAATTCTTTGTTTAAAGACCTTAAATTAGATAAAAAAAAAATTTCAATTATTCCATTTAATATTTTAACAATGTCTCTTTGCAAGAAATATAATGCTAATATATTATTTAGAGGCTTAAGAGCGGTTTCTGATTTTGAATATGAGTTTCAATTAGCAGGCATGAATAGAAATCTTAATAAAAAAGTAGAAACTATTTTTTTAATGTCTGATGTTGAAAACCAAGTGATCTCATCAAAGTTTGTAAAAGAAATAGCAAAACATAACGGAAACATTAATAAATTTGTTACTAAGAGTACTATTGTTTCACTTAAGAATAAAATGAAGTGATTTTATGAAAAAATTTTTTTTTATATTAATTTTTCTTTTGTTAAATAATTCTTTATATGCTAATGAAAATGTTATGATTCTTGAATTAAAAAATGGTAAAGTTGAGATAGAGCTTTATCCAGATATTGCGCCTAAACATGTCGAAAGATTTAAAACTTTAGCTAAAGAGGGTAAATACAATGGTGTGGTTTTTCATCGAGTAATTGATAAATTCATGGCTCAAACAGGGGATGTTCAGTTTGGAAATTCTTTAACTAAAGATTATAATTTAGGCAGGGCAGGTACTGGTGGATCAACCTATCCTGATTTAAAAGCTGAATTCAGTTCATTACCACATGAAAGAGGAACTTTAGCTATGGCCAGATCGTCAAGTCCTGATAGTGCTAATAGTCAATTTTTTATATGTTTTGCATCCCAACCTCACCTAGATAATAATTATACTGTTTTTGGTAAAGTAATTAATGGAATGGAATTTGTTGACCAAATCAAAAAAGGTGACCCACAAAGTGGCGCTATAGATAATCCAGATATTATTGTAAGTTTAAAATCATCAGACTAATTTTTTACATGACATTAAAAAAATTTGTTTTTAATGTTTTAGAAAAAAATAAATACTCAAGATGTGGTTTAATTGAAACACATAGAGGAAATATTAAAACACCTGCTTTTATGCCAGTAGGTACTCAAGCAACAGTCAAAGCTGTATTTATCGATGATTTAATAAAAACTGGATCTGAAATAATTCTATCTAATACTTATCATTTAATGATTAGACCTGGTGTTAAGCGCATAGAATTAGCTGGAGGTTTACATGAATTTATGAATTGTAAATTACCAATACTCACAGACTCTGGTGGATTTCAAGTTATGTCTTTATCAAAATTAAATAAGATCGATAGAGAAAGAGGAGCAATTTTTAAATCACATATAGATGGTAAAAATTTTGTTTTAAGTCCAGAAGAAAGTATTAGAATTCAAAAAGGCCTAAATTCTGATATTTTAATGGTAATGGACGAGTGTCCCAAAAAAACAAATAACTTTGATTTAATAAATAAATCTATGGAACTTTCAACTTATTGGGCTGACAGATCAAAAAAAGCTTTTGGTTTAAACTCTCATAAAGCTTTATTTGGAATAGTTCAGGGTGGTCTTTTTAAAGACTTAAGAATCAAGTCTTTAAATGAACTAATTAAAATTGGTTTTGATGGGTATGCGATTGGAGGTTTGGCTGTAGGTGAAACTCAACACGAAATGTTTGAAGTTTTAGATTTTATTAAAGATTATATGCCTTTTGAAAAACCAAGGTATCTTATGGGCGTTGGAACTCCATCTGATATACTGGGTGCTGTTAAAAGAGGTATAGATATGTTCGACTGTGTACTTCCTACAAGATCAGGAAGAACTGGATTAGCTTTTACTTGGAATGGAAAAATAAACATTAAAAATGCAAAATATCAAAATGATAATACTCCATTAGATGTAAAATGCTCGAATCTTAATTTAAATAAATATTCGAAAAATTATTTAAACCATTTATTTAATACAAATGAAATTTTGGCTTCTATGCTGTTAACGTTGCACAATATTAATTTTTACCAAGAATTAATGTCTGAAATCAGAAAATCAATTAAACTTGGTAAATTTGATGAATTTCATGACAAATTTATCAACATTATTTAATATTAAATTTTTAATTCTAGATAATTATTCCTGAATACTTGCATTTTTAATTTTAATGTATATTTTGTCAGTTTAGTGGGCCCTTAGCTCAGTTGGTAGAGCAATTCCCTTTTAAGGAATGGGTCGATGGTTCGAGTCCATCAGGGCTCACCACTTTCTTTATTTAAGTGCTTTATTAAATAAATTGTATTTATGAAAAAAGTATCAATAATTGATTCTAAAATTTGTAATCTAAATTCTTTAATTAATGCACTAAAGCACCTAGGAATAAATTACCAAATTATAAATAAACCAAATCGTAGATTATATGGTGATGGATTAATATTTCCAGGGGTGGGGAGTTTTTCTAATGGAATGAAATATCTAAAAAAAAATAATATGGTAACTCTTATAAAAGATTATGCAAAAAAAAAGATACCAATTTTAGGTATATGTCTTGGCATGCAACTTTTAACAAAAAACAGTGATGAATTTGGTAAATTTAAAGGAATTGGTTTAGTTGATGCAAGTGTAAAAAAATTAACTTCCAGAAGTAAATTAGCTAAAGTCCCAAACATAGGATGGAGAAAAATTTTTATAAATAAAGATAATCCTCTTATTAATGAAAATGATTTTTTTTATCACATACACGGTCATTATGTAGCTGGGATTAAAAAAAATAATATACTTGCTAGCATAAATTTTGATAAAAAGATGATAACGGTAGCTTTTCAAAAAAATAATATTTTTGGTGTTCAATTTCATCCAGAAAAAAGTAATGATTCTGGTTTACGTATTTTAAATAATTTTTATAAATATTTATAATGAATAAAAAAAATAGAAATTTAAGATTAATACCGATAGTTTTAATCAAAAATGGACTTGTTGTAAGAAGTCAAGATTTTAAAGTTCATCAAAGTATTGGTAATCCAATCAATACAATTAGAAGATTTTCTAATTGGGGTGTAGATGAACTAATTATCTTAGACATCGGTGATGAAAAAGGCCAAGACTTGAGAAGAGATGATTTATATACAAAATATGATTCAAACAACATTCTAGATTTAATAAAAAAAATTTCTGAAGTTACTCTTATGCCATTAAGTGTAGGTGGAAGAATAAAAAATTTTGATGATGCGGAACAAAGATTTAAAATTGGAGCAGATAAGATTATATTAAATACTACTTTAGTAGAAAACCCAGATTTAATATTACAACTTGTTAAAAGATATGGTTCTCAAGCAATCGTTGCTAGTATAGATGCAAAAAAAATAGGCAGTAATTATTTTGCTTTTATAGATGGAGGTAAAAAAAAACTTAATATTTCACCTTTTGTATTAGCAAAAAAAGCAGAAAGTTTAGGAATAGGGGAGATATTAATAAACTCAATTAACAAAGATGGAACAGGAACCGGATATGATTATAAGTTGATTAACAAAATTTCTAATTCTGTAAAAATTCCAGTTATTGGATGTGGTGGTGCAGGAGAATATAATCACTTTTCTAATTGTATTAATAATACAAACTGTGATGCTGTAGCAGCAGCAAATTTCTTTCATTTTTATGAACTTAGTTATCCTTTTGCAAAAAAGAAATTATTAGAAGATGGTTTTAATTTACCTCCTGTATCTTTAGATAACACACAATGGTTTAGCAGAGAGCCTAATTACAAAAGGTCTGAAATAAAAAAATTGATTAATGAAAGAATTAAAAAATCTACAACTGATCCATCTACCTGGGGTTATAAAAAAGAGACTATTAAAATGAAGTATTGTAAAAAATGTACAGTACCTTCTTCTAGTGCTTCACCTGTAGAATTTAATGATAAAGGTATTTGTACAGGATGTCAGATGTCCTCCAAAAAATTTAATATTACAAGAAAACAATGGAGAGCTAGAAAAAACAAATTAGTAAACTTGATAAAAAATTCTAAAAACAAAGATAACGAATATGATTGCTTAATACCTGTTAGTGGTGGCAAAGATAGTTATTTTCAAACACATTATATTAAAAATGTACTAGGATTTAATCCTCTACTTTTAACATATTATGGGAATAATTATACAAAAGAAGGTTTAAGAAATTTAAGAAACATGAAAGAGGTTTTTAATGTTGATCATATAATATATTATCCAAGTATAAATGTTCTTAAAAAATTAAACCGTATTGGTTTTTATCTAACTGGTGATATGAACCTTCATCAACATTTAGGAATTTTCACTCTACCGATGCAAACAGCTATTAAATATAAAATTCCAATTGTTATTTGGGGTGAACATGGTTATTCGGAATTATCAGGGCAGTTTTCTATAATGGATTTTGTTGAATATACTTATAGATTTAAACTAGAACATTGTGGTAGGGGCTATGAATGGAATAGTTTCTTGGGTTTTGAAGGTTTAACAAAAAAAGATCTTTTACCATATATTCATCCTACTGATAAAGAAATGTATGATTTAAATCTTCGAGGTTTACATTTAAGCAATTATTTACCATGGGAACCAAATTCTCAAACTAAATTAGTTATAAAAAAATATAATTTTAAACCATCAAACAAAACCTTTGAGAGAACTTATAGAAAAATGTCAAACCTAGATGATATGCATGAAAATGGAATGCATGATTATTTAAAATATATTAAATTTGGTTATGGAAGATGCACTGATCATGCCGCAAAAGATATTAGAGCTGGTTTAATGAAAAGAGAAAAAGCAGTTAAACTTGTTAAAAAACATGACTCTATTAAATCAAGAGATTTAAAAAGATGGACTTTATACACAGGTATAACAGAAAAAAAATTTGATCAAATTGCTGATACTTTTCGAGATAAAAGAGTTTGGTCTTATAATAATAAAAAATGGACTAAAGATAACCTTTGGGATTAAATTAATGATCAACTCTAAATATTTTTAATTGGAGGGTATTTAAGCATTATTTCAGGTATCCATTTATTCAAAGAGCTAATACGTTTCTTTGTTGATGGGTGCGTACTCATCCATTCAGGTATATTTTTTCCTTTTTGTGCCTTTTGCATTCTTTCCCATATTAAAATTGTTTCTCTTATTTCAAATCCTGACAAGGAAGAAAATATTAAACCTAAGTAATCCGCTTCAGATTCTTGTTTTCTATTAAAAGGATTATCAATTCCAAATTTTCTTAACATTCCAGAAACATTAACTCCTGTAGCTCTACTTGTTCGCGACAAAGCACCACCAGAGGCTATATCAACAGCAGCTGTTCCTATATTTACCAAGACTCCTCTGCTAGCTCTTTCTATAGAATGTTTAGCAACTGCATGCGCCACTTCATGTCCCATAACTGCGGCTAACCCATCATCATTTTTTGTAATTGGCAATAAACCACTATAAACAGCAATTTTACCTCCAGGCATGCACCAAGCATTTTTAATTTTATCATTATCAATCAATATGTAGTCCCAATCAAATGAACTCGTTGGATTATCTAGATTATTTTTTATGAAATATTGATTAACAGCCTCTTCAATTTTTTTACCTATGGTTTTAATCTTATTTAAGGTTTTTTTGTCATCACTAAGTTTTGATTTGTTTCTAATTTTTTCATAAGCAGCTGCTGCTTGTCTATTTAAAACAGATTCGGGTATAATTGATAATTGGCGTCTTTCTGTAATAGGAACTGTAGAACACGAATAAAGTAAAGCAGAACAACAACATGTTCCTACAAATTTAATAAAATTTCTTCTTTTCATAATATTTTTATAATCATAGGTTGAAATTAATATATATTAAATTAATTGAAATTATATAATAAACATATATTATTTTTTATTAATTTACCATCTGATTAAAATGACTACTAATAACAAAAAGAAAAATTCAATTATCGCCAGATTAAGAAACTATTTCATTACAGGAGTAGTAGCTCTAATTCCAATTGGTATAACTCTATATCTAACAATTTTTATTATTAAAATATCTTCAAGGCTTATTCCTAAAGAATTAAACCCTAATAATTATCTCCCTTTTCAAATAGTTGGGCTTGAGATATTACTTGCAATAATCTTCATCACTTTAATAGGTATGCTTTCTTTATCCTTTATTGGAAAAAGATTATTAAAATTAGTAAATGATGTATTTAAGAAGATTCCTATTTTAAGAACTATTTATACTGCTATAGGCCAGATGACAGAAAATTTTACACAAAATAAAGGAAAACAAAAAAGTGTTGTATTAGTAGAATACCCACGAAAAGGATGTTGGGCAGTTGGTTTTGCGACAAAAGATAACACCGGAGAAATAAAATCAAAAACTAAAGAAGAATTAATTAATGTTTTTGTTCCAACAACTCCAAATCCAACAAGTGGTTTTTTATTAATGTTTAAAAAAAGTGAAGTAATTTATTTAGATATGAGTTTTGAAGAAGCTTCAAGATTTGTTGTATCAGCAGGCACCTCAACACCAAATTAATTTATTTCATTAATTATATCAGCTAAATCATAAAGTTTAAGTAAAGGCATATAACGATTAAAGTTGATATCTAGTTGTTCAATCTTATTGATTTCTTTTTCTGCTAATAGAAATAATTTACTATGTAAAACAGGATCTGCTAATTTAAAATCCTTAATTCCACTTTGTTTAAATCCTAATATATCACCATAACCTCTAAGTTTCATATCATCATCAGCAATTACAAAACCGTCATTAGTAGATTTTAATATATTAATTCTTTTACGGGCATTTTGACTTAAATTTTTTTTATACATCAGAATGCAAACACCTTGCTTATTACTTCTGCCAACTCTACCTCTCAATTGATGTAATTGTGATAATCCAAACTTATTTGAATTTTCGATAATAATAATGTTAGCATTAGGAATATCAATTCCAACTTCTATAACTGTAGTAGAAACTAAAATTAAAAATTTTTTTTCTAAAAACAATTTTAATACATTTTCTTTATCTTCTTTACTAAGACCACCGTGAATAAGTCCTACTTTTTTGGGAAAAACCTTTTCTAAGAATTCATGTTTTTTAATTGCTGACTCATGGTCGATTTTCTTAGACTCATTTATTAATGGACAGATCCAAAAAACTTGATTATCTAACTTAATTTCTTTTTTTATAAATCTTATAATTTCTTCAATTTTAGATTCTGGTTTACTGTATGTTAAAACATTTTTTCGATTAGAGGGTTTTTCTGTTAATCGAGATATATCCATATCTCCATATACTGACATCATAAGTGTTCTGGGAATAGGTGTCGCTGACATTAAAAGTATATCACAATCTGCACCACCTTTTTGAGATAAAGACATTCTTTGTTTTACACCAAATTTATGTTGCTCATCAATTATTATTAAACCTAATTTTTTAAATAAAACATTTTTTTGAAAAATAGCATGTGTACCAAATAGAATATCAATTTTTTGATCTTTTAAATTAGTTAAAATTTCTTTTCTTTTTTTTCTATCAATTTTTCCTGTTAATAATTCAATTTTTATATTCAATTTTCTGAATAAATTTTTTGCTAATTTATAATGTTGTGTTGCTAAAATTTCAGTAGGAGCCATTACTGATACTTGATAATTTGAATCTATAACATTTAAGGCACAAATTAATGCAATAATTGTTTTTCCACTACCCACATCACCCTGTAATAACCTAAACATTTTATTTTTAGATTTTAAGTCAAAATCTATTTCTTTTATGATTTTATTTTGATTTTTCGTCAATTCAAATTTTAAAGAATTAATTATATCTATACTTTTAATATTTGAAAAAACTTTAGGTTTTTTTTTAATTTTTTTAATTTTTTTTCTTATTTCAGATAAAAGTATGAAATTTGACAAAATCTCATCAAAAACTAATCTCTTATAAAAATTAGCATTAGTTTTATCTAAATTTTTAGGATCATGTAGTTTAATGATTGATTCATTCCATTTATCAAATTTATTTTTTTTTATCGTTTCCTCTAAATGCCATTCATCAATCTTTGGTAAATTTTGTAATATTTGATCAATAATATTTCTATAAACTTTTTCACTTAAACCTTCTGTTAACGAGTAATTAGGTAAAATTTTTTTAATATTATTTTCTTGTGACTCTAAACTTAAGTATGTTGGGTTAGTTATTTGGTATCTATTTTTAAAATAATTGATTTTACCACTTATTAAAACATTTTGATTCAAAGGAAGGATTTTCCTTATATATCCTTCTCTACTATTAAAAAAAACAATATCCAATTTGCCTGTATCGTCTTCACAAACAACTTTATTAGGTAGGTTCCTTATTCTAGGAAAATTATACTTTATTACTCTAAGATTTACAGTACAAATTTTACCAATCTCTAATTCATTTATTTTTTTTTCTAAAGTTCGATCCGTGTATGAATGTGGCAAATTCCACAATACGTCAAATAAGTTTTTAATTTTCTTTTTTTTTAATAAATCTTTTGTTTTTTTACCTACTCTTTTGAGTACAGATATATCGTTTAATAAATACTTATAATTTTTAGAATTTTCCATTAATATATAATATATTATTTTTAAAATTTATGAATGAAATATCTATTTTAAAAAAAAAAATAATCTATATAGCTCAACACAGGGGTATAAAAGAAATGGATATTTTATTAAGTGAATTTGTAAAAAAATATTTAGATGAATTAACTTCTATCGAGTTAAATGATTTATATGAGTTTTTACAACATAACGATAATAACATTTTTGACTGGTATAATAATAAAATTTCTTTACCATCGAATTCTATTACCTCTAGATTAAAAAATTTTAAAATTTAATTTTTGGCGGAGAGGGTGGGATTCGAACCCACGAATGAGTTGCCCCATTGCTGGTTTTCAAGACCAGTGCTTTCAACCGCTCAGCCACCTCTCCAAACAAACTTTAAGAAAACTTAATATATTTTATAATCGCTAAAAACAACCTAAAAGTTTTTTTATATATATACCCTTATCAACTATTCATATATATATTTATAACTTAAAAATGAAAAAAACTGTTTTTATCACTGGATCAACAGGTTTATTGGGCGTTAGTATTCTTCCAAAACTTAAAAAAGAATTTAATGTTATTCAATTATCGAACAACTCAAGTATTAAACATAAGAATATCAAATATTTAGATTACTCATCAAAAATCAAGATTAATAAATTTATCAATAAATATAAAATTCCAGATTATTTTCTACACATTGGTTGGGGCAAGATGACAGACCCATTATCTAAATACCATGTAAAAGAAAATTACTTAAATTCAAAAAATTTATTAGATACTTTTTTTAAAAGAGGTTTAAAAAATTTTATTTTTATAGGAACAATTGTTGAATATGGCCCTCAAAAAAAACCAGTACCAGAAAAGACAAAACCTTTAAAAAATTTAAGAAATTACGAAATAGGTAAATATATGTTTGGTAAGTATGGAGTTAAAACTGGAAAAAAAATGAAAAAAACTTTCACACATATTAGAATGGCATATTTATATGGCCCAGTGCAAAAGAAAAATTCTTTAATTTATACTTTGCACGACTCTTATTATAAAAAAACTAAGTTTAAAGTTTCACCATTAAATTTTTATAGAGATTACATGTTTTCAGAAGAAGCAGCTGAAGGTATAATAAAAATTATAAAAAAAAATACAAAATCATTAGTTATTAATTTAGGCTCAGGTAAATATATTTATATGAAAGATTTTATCAAAAAATATTGGAAAATAATTGGTGGTAAAAATGATAATATAGTTGTTGGAAAGCTAAAAAACCCTAAAAATGAAACAAAACCAAGCAAATTTTACATGAAATTGAACTTATTAAAAAAGATAACTGGATGGAAACCTCCTAATAATGTAAATAAAAATATTAAAACAAATATTAAATTATGTGAATTACAATAAATGACTCAAATAAAATTATCTGATTATGTTTTTGATAAAATTTCTGAATATGGAATAGATTTTGTACCTATTTATCCAAGTGGAAACGCTTTACATTTAATTGACTCTGCTGGTACGAACAAAAAAATTAAAGAATTTGTTAATTATCATGAACAAGCTAGTGGTATAGCTGCCGAGGCATATGGAAGATTTAAACCATTTGGAGTATGTTTAGCTGGAGCAGGACCTGCTGCAACGAATTTATCTACACCAATTCTTTCATCATATAATGACTCAATACCTTGTTTATTTATTACTGGCCAAGTAGGAATGTTCCATAATAAAAAAAATAAAAATGTTAGACAAAGGGGTTTTCAAGAAGTTGATGTAGTTGCTCATATGAAACCTATAACTAAATATTCTAAATTAGTTGAAAATGCTGATGATATACGTTACGAAATTGAAAAAGCGATTTATATAGCAACATCAGGCAGACCAGGTCCTGTAGTTTTAGATATACCTTTCAATGTTCAGATTGCTAAAATAGATCCTGACAAACTTAAATCATTTAAAATAGAAAAAAAAGAAACCAAAATTGAAGACGATGAAATATATTTTCAATTTATATTTGATTCTTTAAAATCCTCCAAAAGACCAGTAATATTATTAGGTGGTGGTGTAAGAATTTATAAAGATACTAATATTACTCTAAAATTATTGGAAAAACTTAATTTACCTGTCGTAACAACTTGGGGAGCTGCTGATATATTGAGGCATAGTGATAATCTTAATTTAGGTAATATTGGTAGAGGAGGCAATAAATCAGCTATTTATGCTGTTCAAGAAAGTGATTTACTTTTAAGTTTGGGTTGTAGGTTTACACCAAAAGAAATAATAAATGAAAAAGAATTTGCAAAAAATTCAAAAATTATAGCTATTGATATTGATCAAGGAGAACTTGACGACGCTTTGGTTTCAATCGATAAAAAGATAAATCGTGATTTAATAGAGTTTATCCCAAGGTTTAATGATTTTTTAAACAAAAAATCTTCAAAAAAAATTTTTTTAAATAATGATTGGGACAATAAAATTAAAAAATTAAAAAAAGATTATTATATTATAGATGAAACTATGAAAGTTACTGGCAGTCAATATGTAAGCCCGTATCTTATGATGAACAAATTATTTGAAACAGCTAATGAAAATGCTATTTTTATATCTGACGCAGGAATGAATATGAATTGGACTTATCAAGCCAATAGACTTAAAGGTGACCAACGAATGTTTGCTGGACTTGGTTCGTCACCTATGGGTTATGCTTTACCAGCTTCTATTGGAGCCTATTATGCAACAAAATGTGATCAAATAATTGTTATTGCTGGAGATGGAGGTTTTCAAATGAATATTCAAGAACTTCAAGCTTTATCATATCACAAACTGCCTATTAAAATATTTATTTTCAATAATGAGTCATTAGGTAATACTCGATTTCCTTCATATCAAATGTTTGATGGAAGAACGACTGGAAATGAAAATAAAAGTGGGTATGGGTATCCAAGCTTCAAAGATGTTGCTCAAGCATATAAAATAAAAGCTCAAGTTTTTAATTCGAATACTAATATTGACAATGAACTCAAAAAGATTCTTAATACTAATGAACCTTTTTTAGTTGATGTAAAAATTGATCCTAATCAATTTATGGCTGAAACAAACCTACCTATAGAATAATGACAATTTTTATTACTGGTATTGAGTCATTTTTAGGTGATTCTTTAACGAGGCAATTAAAACTATCCAAAATTAAATTTACTGGAATAGACATTAAAAAAACAAAAAGCCATACAAAAAAAATTGATATAAATGATAAAAATCTATCTAAAGCAATCCCAAATAATTGTAAAACAGTAGTGCATTTATGTGCTGCATCGAATAGCACAATTTATAACAATGATAGAAAAAAAGGTTTTAAAACAAATATTAATGGTCTTTTAAATTTAATTAACGCATGTAAAAAAAAAAAAGTTAAACAAATTATATTTGCCTCAAGCGAATGGGTATATGGAGAAGATGATAATAGAAAAACAGAAAAATCTAAAATTTTCTATGAAAAAGTTAGCTCTGAATATGCATTGTCTAAAATTATAGGTGAAAATTTTTTAAGATATTATTCAAAAATAAATAAATTTAATTGTATTATTTTGAGATTTGGGATTATTTATGGCCCAAGAAATTCACAAAAAAATTGGTCTGCTGTAGAGTCGATACTTCAAAAGATCTATTTAAATGAAAAAATAATCAATGTTGGTTCTAAAAACACATCAAGAAGATTTATTTTTGTTGATGACATAAGCAGTGGAATTATTTCCTGTTTTGGTCGAAAAGGATATGAGACTTTTAACTTAACAGGTAATAAGTTAATTAGTCTAAATCATATAGTTAATTATGGTAATAAAATTTTAAAAAAGGAAACTTTAATTAAAGAAAATAAACCTTCTTCTTATAATTCAAGAAATGTAATCAATAATTTGATTAAAAAAAAGACTAAATGGTCTCCCAAAGTTGATTTTTTATCTGGGGTTAAACTTACTATTCGTTCTATAAAAAAATTTAATAAAAAACCAAATTTTTAAAACAAAAAATATGTTGAGTAAAGATTTTCTAAAAGGTCTTGTTTTTAGTGGATTAGGTTCCTTTTGGTGGGGGGTTATAGGCGTAATTTATTTCAAACATTTTTCTTTCGTTGGACCAATTGAATTAGTTGTGCATAGAACTATATGGACTACTTTAATTTTGCTCATTACTACTTCTATATTTTTTAAATGGGAGCCTTTTAAAATAATTTTTTTTAATAAAAGAAACTTATTATATCTATCATTATCAAGTTTATTAATATTTATTAATTGGTCTGTATGGATTTACGCTGTAGCAACTAATAGAATTATAGATGCAAGTTTTGGATATTTTATTTTTCCTATTCTAAGTGTTTTTTTTGGTAATTTATTTTTTAAAGAAAAATTAAATAAGAGAAGAATAATAGCAATTATTTTAGTAATTTTTTCAATTATTTATCTTTTATTTAACCTTCAATCGATACCATGGGTTGGTATTGTAGTGGCTTTAGCTTGGGTTTTTTATAATTTAATTAGAAAAAAAATTAATGTAGATGTAGATATAGGTTTATTAATTGAAAGTATTATAATTCTGCCTTTCGCTTTAATAATTTTTTATTTTATAATACAAAATAATCAAAATGATTTTTCTTTATCCAATATACCTTTAAGTCTTTTATTAATGTTGGCGGGGCCTATGACAGTGATTCCTTTATTTCTATATGTTAAAGGTGTTGCATATTCTGGTTTAGGTAGCTCTGGAATGATTTTTTTTATTACGCCAACGGGTCAATTTTTATTGGGTTTTTTTTATTATAATGAGTTGTTCACAATTCAAAAGTTGATAAGTTTCATTTTAATATGGATTGCTGTAATTATATATTTAAGGGACTTATATTTAAATAAATGAAAAAAAAAACATCCATATATTTATTTTTAGCTTTTTTTTTGATCGTTCAGAATACATCTGCTCAAGATAATTCTAAATTTAACAAATGGCTAGATGAGTTTAAATTAAAAGCAATTGATCAAGGGATTTCATCTAATACTGTTGAAGGTATTTTGGGTAAAGCAATTTTTTTACCTAAAGTTATTCAATACGATAGGAAACAACCAGAATTTTACGAGGATACCAATACTTATATATCTAAAAGATCAAACAACAAAAAAGTTAAAAATGGTAAATCAATTTATACAGACAACAGAATTATTATAAATGAAGTTGAAGATAAATTTAATGTAGAAAAAGAATTACTTTTAGCTTTAATGGGAATTGAAACAAACTTTGGAAAATATTTAGGTAAAATGCCTATTATATCATCATTAGCTACCTTAAGCTTTGATAAAAGACGTAGTGAATTTTTTTCTAAAGAGCTAATAACTTTACTTAGATTAATTGATGATAATATTATTAAACCAGATATTTTATTTGGCTCGTGGGCAGGTGCTGTTGGCAATTTTCAATTTATGCCATCAACAATAAAAAATTATGCTATTGATTATAATAAAAATAACATAATTGAACTTAAAAAATTTGAAGATTCTATTGCTTCGGCAGCTAATTATATACATAAGATAGGCTGGAAAAAGAATGATCTATGTTTTATTAAAATAAAATTAAATGAAAACACCCCAGATAAATTACTTAACTCGTCAGCTAAAAAAATAAAGAATCATAGAAAAATTAAAAACCTTAAAAAATTTATTATAGATCATGAAAATTTAAATATTAACGACAATATTTTAGCTGCAATTATTATTCCAGATAAAGATATTATTCCTGACTCGAAAGCTTTAGAACCAGCTTATTTAGTGTTTCACAATTATGAATTAATTTTAAAATGGAATAGATCTTTAAGATTTGCTCTAGCAGTATGCACTTTAAAAGATAAAATTAAAAATGAAATATAATAAAATAATATTAATAATTTTTTTATCAATTATTATAAGTTCTTGTTCATCAATTACTGTTATAAAAGATGATGCGATATTAAATAAAGAAACATATAGCTCGACTGGTTTTGCATTAATTTATAAAAAAGAACTTTTAAAAGAAAAGATATTAAATAAAAAACTTAATATAAATGATAATTTTGTTTTACATAAAACTTTAAAACCAAAAACAATTTTGAAATTAATTAATCCAGACAATCTTCTTAGCGTTAATGTAATTGTTCAAAAACAAGCAACTTTTCCACATATATATAACATTGTCATTCCTCAAAAAATTTTTAATAAACTTAAGTTGGATCCAAATAATCCATTTATTGAACTTATAGAAATTAAAAAAAATAAAACATTTATTGCAAAAAAACAAAAAATATTTGATGAAGAAAAACAAATTGCTCAAAATGCTCCTGTAAAGATGATTATAGTAGATAATTTATCTGAAGAATCTGAAAATAAAAGTTTAAATAAAAAAAATTTTAAATATAATGTACTGGTTTCTGATTTTTATTTTTTAAAAAACGCTATTTTATTAAAAAATAAACTCTCTGAAAATATCAATATGAATTTTTTGAATATAACTAAAATTAATAATAAAAACTTTAGACTTTGGGTTGGTCCTTTTGACTCATTTGTTAAGCTAGAAAGCACCTACAATAAATTACATTCTTTAGGATTTGAAAATTTAGATATTTTTTAATTATGCATAATTATATAAAAATAATTCTGATTAATTTTCTTTTTTTTATTTTAACACCAAGTGTTTTTTCTAAAATTGATATAGATGCTAGAACAGTCATTTTACAAGATTATTTATCTGGTGAAATTCTTTATGAAAAAGAACCAGATTTAAGAATTTACCCAGCTTCTATGACTAAAATTATGACAACTTTAGTGGCCTTTGATATGCTTAAAAAAGGTGAAACTACTCTTGATGAAGAAATAATAATTTCAGAAAAAGCTTGGAGGATGTCTCAAAGTGGTTACTCCTCAATGTTTATAATGTTAAATGATAAAGTTACTGTTGAAGAGTTATTAAAAGGTATAATAATTGTTTCTGGTAATGACGCGTGTGTAGCCTTAGCAGAAGGTTTAGCTGGTTCTGAAGAATCTTTTGCTATTTTAATGAATGAAAAAGCGGCAGAAATTGGTATGACTGATAGTAATTTTTCAAATTCCTCAGGAATAAATGATCCTGATAATTATTCTACTGTTAAAGATATTGCTATAATGTCAAAATATTTAATCAAAAATTATCCTGAATATTATGAGTGGTTTAAAGAAACTACTTTTACTTGGGAAAAAACTGGTGGAAATCCAATTACTCAAGGAAATAGGAATCCGTTACTATATAAAAATTTAGGTGTTGATGGGATCAAAACAGGATATTTGGCTGTTGAACAATATTCTTTAGCGTCTTCCTTAATAAAAAAAGAAAGACGTCTAATAGCTGTTGGAAGTGGATTTAAAAGTAAAAATAAAAGATCATCTGAATCTGCAAAAATACTTACTTGGGGTTTGAGTAATTTCGATACCATCAGAATAGCAAAAAAAGATGAAAATTTTTCTACTATAGATGTTTGGTTGGGGAAAAAGGAAAAACTCAACGTTAAAATTAATCAAGATGCATATATAACTATACCTAAAAGAAAAAAGAGTTTGGTTAAAGCTGTTATAGAATATGACGGTCCTATTAAAGCACCAATTTTAAAGGATACAAAAGTTGGTAAATTAAATATTTATTATAGAGGAAATTTAAAAAATAGCTTAGATATATACGCAAGTGAAGATATAAAGTTAGTTAATTTTATTTATAGATTTATCAAATCAATTAATTATTTAATTTGGGGTGATGTTTAAAAATAAACCTCTTTTTATAACTTTTGAAGGTATAGAAGGGTCCGGTAAATCCTTTCATAGTAAGTTATTATATAAAAAACTTAAAAAATTAAATTTACCTGTTGTTTATATTAGAGAGCCTGGAGGTAATTCAAATGCTGAAGCAATAAGAAAAGTTTTACTAAGTGGAAAAAAAAATAAATTTGATAAGACAACAGATGCTTTATTAATATTAGCAGCTAGAAATGAAAATATTTTACACAATATAAAACCAAATCTTAAAAAAAATAAGATTATCATTTGTGATAGATTTGTAGATTCTACTTTAGCTTATCAAGTAAATGGATTTGGTGTTAATAAAACAATGATTAATTCTGTTCATAAAGAAATACTTGGTTCTATAAAAGTAAACTTCACCTTTGTTTTAAATATAAATTTACAAATATCAAAAAAAAGAATTTTATTAAAAAAAGACATCAATAGATATGACAAATTTACACCAAGTTTTTATAATAAAGTTCAGAAAAGTTTCTTATTAAATGCAAAAAAAAATAAAAAAAGATATATGATTATTGATACATCAAAAAATATTAAAGAAGTTGAAAAAATTATATTTGAAAAAATTCTCCTGTTACTTAAAAAATGATAAACAAAATTAATAATAATGAAGATCACAAAGTACCTATAAATTTAACTTTATTTGGTTATGAAGACTATTTTAAATTTTTTATCAAACTAATTGATAATAATAAATTACCTAATGTTTTATTGTTATCTGGTCAAAAGGGTATTGGTAAATTTACATTCTCTAACCATTTAATTTTTTATTTATTTTCTTCCATTGAAAAAAGGCATTTATATCATAAAGAAAAAAAAATAGACCCAAGCAATAAAACATATAATTTACTTTCCAATAATATTCATCCAAATTTTTATTTAATTGAAAGTGATATAAAAAATAACATAGAAATAGAAAAAATTAGAAAGTTAAAGTTATTTTTAAACAATTCAACATTTGGAAATAACTATAAAGTTGTTTTGATTAATAATAGTGAATTTTTAAATAATAGTTCTGCCAATGCACTATTAAAAATTCTTGAAGATAATTTAAATAATACATTATTTATTTTAATACATGACAATTCAAAAAAAATTATAGAAACTATTAATTCTCGTTCAATTAAATTTAATATCTGTTTCAGTTTTAATAAAAAAAAAGAAATTTTGAATAAACTCATTCTTCAAAATGATATTATAGATGTAAATATTGATGAAATAATTACAAATCTTCCCTATGAAAGTCCTGGTGTTATTTTTAATTATTTGAATAATGTTTTATTAGACAAAAAAAACTCTGCCTTAGATAATTTGAAACAAATAACTAATTTGATAGATCAATATAACAAAATCAAAGATAAAAATTTATTATTATTTATAAGAATATTAATAGAAAACTTTTATCATAAATTATATTTACTAAATAATGATTACAATATTTTTAAAAATAAAATTTCAATAATCAAAAAGATTAACGAAATGGAAAAGTTCAACCTTGATAATAATAATATTTTTTTTGAAATAAGAAACATTTTGATAAATGAAAAATAAAAATAAGTTTTATATAACCACTCCAATATATTACCCATCAGCTAAACCTCATATGGGCCATGCCTACTCAAGTATTGTTGCCGATGTTTTTGCTAGATTTAAACGTTTGGACAATAATGAAGTATTTTTTTTAACCGGTACAGACGAACATGGATTGAAAATTGAAAATGCTGCTAAAAAAAATAATCAATCTCCTATTGATTTTTGTAACGATATTTCGAAAACTTTTAGAGATTTAACTAAAATATTAAATTTATCTAATGATGATTTTATAAGAACTACTGAAACAAGGCATCATAAAACTGTTCATCTGTTATGGAACAAGCTTTTAAAAAATGGTGATATTTTTTTATCTAAGTACAAGGGATGGTATTCTGTCTCTGATGAAGCTTATTATCAAGATGATGAAATTTTGAATGAAGGAAAAAATAAAATTGCGAAAATTTCAAGATCTAAAGTTGAATGGGTTGAAGAAGAATCATTTTTTTTTAAACTTTCTGCATGGCAAGATAGGCTATTAGAATTTTATAATAATAATAAAGATTTTATAATGCCCATATCTAGAAGAAATGAAGTTATTAGTTTTGTAAAAGGTGGCTTAAAAGACTTATCAGTTAGCAGAACTTCATTCAATTGGGGAATAAAAGTTCCAAATAATAATAAACATGTCATTTACGTGTGGTTAGATGCTTTAACTAACTATCTAAGTGCAATTAATTTTCAAAATAAAGACAACTCTTTATACAGAAAGTTTTGGCCTGAATCACTTCATATTATAGGTAAAGATATTTTAAGGTTTCATGCTGTTTACTGGCCAGCTTTTTTATTATCGGCAGGAATACATCCACCTAAAAAAATTTTTAGTCATGGATGGATTTTATCTGGTGATGAAAAGATGTCTAAATCAAAAGGTAATATTTTAGAACCTATTGATTTAATTAATGAGTTTGGACTTGATCAAATAAGATATTATTTAATGAAAGAAGTATCATTAGGAAATGATGGTAAAATATCTAGAGAAAATTTAATACTTTGTATTAATAGTGATTTAGCTAATAATTTTGGAAATTTATGTCAAAGAATTCTTAGTTTTGTAAATAGTAAATGTGAAAATAAAATCCCTACACCTAAAGAATTTACATCAGAAGATAATGAATTACTTAATTCAATGACGAGTAATATTGAAAAAATTAGAAAGCTAATGACAAATCAGAATTTGAATGAATATATTAAATTTACAATAGATTATTCATTTTTAGCAAATAAATATATTAATGATATGGAACCATGGAAACTGTTTAAAACAGATAAAGATAGAATGAACACTATTTTATATGTTGCTTTAGAAAGTATTAGAAAAATATCAATTTTATTATCTCCTGTAATGCCGAATTCTACTAATAATATTCTAACTATGCTGAATATTGATTTTAAAAAGCAAGATTTAGATAGCGTTAGCAATAATTTAATATTAAAACCTGGGCAAGATTTAAATAAAATTAAGATAATATTTAAAAAATTTTAGTATTATGATTATAGACTCACATTGTCACCTAGATTTTCCTGAATTATATAATGATTTACATAACGTGATATCACGAGCAGATTTAGCTGAAGTAAAATATTTGCTTACTATATCGACAAAAGTTGAAACATTTGAAAAAATTAAACTCATAATAAGTAAATACAAAAATATTTTTGGTACTTTTGGCATTCACCCACATGAAGCAAAAAATCATAAAGATATCAATTCTAAGAAAATTGTATCTTTTATAGGTAAAAATAAAAAAATTATCGGTATTGGTGAAACAGGCTTAGATTTTTATTATAACCATAGTGATCATAATATTCAAAAAAAGTTATTTATTGAACATATTAATGCATCTATTACAACAGGATTACCATTAATAGTTCATTCAAGAAATGCTGAAGATGATACATATGAATTACTACACAAATATACAAAAAACAATAATTTAAAAGTTTTAATGCATTGTTTCACTGGTTCTTTAGACTTACTAAAAAAATTACTTAGCTTAAATTGCTATATTTCTATTAGTGGAATTATAACGTTTAAAAATAATAATCATTTAGAAGAAGTTGTTTTAAATATTCCTCATGAAAAATTATTGATAGAAACTGACTCACCATATTTGTCACCTGAGCCTTTAAGAGGAAAAAAAAATGAACCTTCGCATATAATCCATACACTAAAAAAAATATCTGCTATTAAAAATATAAATTATGATGACCTAAAAAAACATACTACTCAAAATTTTTTAAAATTATTTTCAATAAACATATGAAAACTAAAATAACAATATTAGGATCTGGTAGCTCTATTGGTGTTCCGAGAATTGATGGTCATTGGGGAAACTGTGATAGAAATAACAAAAAAAATATTAGAACTAGATGTTCAATAATGATTAAAAAAGGCAATAATTCTATATTAATAGATTCTTCTCCTGATATAAAAAATCAATTTTTGACTAATAAAATTAGCAATCTATCGTATGTTTTGTATACGCATCCACATGCTGATCAATTGCATGGAATAAATGAGTTACGACCCTTTTATTGGAAAAACAAAAAAAAAATTGAAATATTTAGTAATAAATCCACTATAAAATATATTAAAGAAAAATTTAATTATTGTTTTGAACCTGTCAAAGGCTACATTCCTTTTCTTGAAGCTAAAGCAATTAAAAATTCTTTTTTAACTTTGGGGAAAAAAGCAGAAAAAATTAATTTTTCAACAATAAATTTAAATCATGGAAAAATTTCTTCATTAGGATATATTTTTGAAAAAGTAGCATATTTCAGTGATTGCAATGGAATTAATAAAAAATATTTCAAGCAATTAATGAATTTAAAATGTCTCATAATTGATTGTCTTAAAATACAAAAGCACCCCTCACATTTCAGCCTTAATGAGGCTTTAGAAATATCAAATAAGTTAAAACCCAAAAAAACTGTATTAACAAACCTTCATTATGATCTAGATTACAATTTTTTGTTGAATAATTTACCTAGAAATGTAAAACCTGCTTACGATGGACTTCAAATAAATATATGAAAAGAATATCTATACTACTTCCTTATAAAGAAAATTTTTCTCCTAAATATGCTGGTGCAGTGTCTTTGTTTGTTAAAGACGTGGCTTTAAAAAGTAAATATAAAAATAGTATAACAGTCTTTGGATCAACAAAATATAAAGAAAAATTTAATATAAAGTATCATAATTTAGATTTTGAAAGAAGATTTTATGAAAGTTCAAATATTAAATATGCTGAAAAATTTTTAATTAATGAAAAAAAAATAAATTCCGATCTTATTGAAATTCATAATAGACCAGCTACATTTAATTATTTAACCTCAGTTTTAAAAGAACAAAAAATTGCATTATACTTTCATAATGACCCTTTAACACTAAGAGGTTCTATATCAGTAAAACAAAGATCCCATATTCTTAAAAAAGCTTCTGCTATAATATTTATTAGCGAATGGACAAAACTAAGATTTTTTTCTGGCTTAGAACACAGTAAAGAAAATCCAAAAGTGTCAGTTGTTTATTCAAGTGTTAATAAAGAAAAATTAAATAAAAAAAAGGAAAAAATTATTTTATTTGTTGGAAAACTTAATCCCTCTAAAGGATATGACTTGTTTTGTAAAACTGTAATTAAAATTTTAGACAAACACAAAGATTGGGAAGCGTATGTTATAGGAGATGAGCCAAGAGCTAAAATTGATATTACTCATCCAAAAATGACTAAATTAGGTTTTTTAGGACACAAAGAAGTTTTGAAACATTTTGATAGAGCTAGTATTGCCGTTGGTTGTTCTAAATGGGATGAGCCAATGGGGCGTATTGGTTTAGAGTCAAGTAGTAGAGGCTGTGCAACAATAGTAAGTAACAAAGGTGGATTACCAGAAACAATTACTGATGGTATTATTTTAAGTAATCTAACTGAAAAACATCTTTTTAATGTTTTAGATAAGTTAATTAAAAATCCAAAATATAGAAAACGTCTAGGAAACTTAGCATATAAAAATTTTAAAAATGATTTAGATAAATCATCTAAAGAAGTTGATTTGATAAGGAATAATCTTTTTTATAAACCAAAATTTAATGGCAGAAGTTCAAAAATGCATCAAGGAATGAGAATAATGCATATTACAAATTTTTCTGAAAGGCATGACGGAAGATTGTACTTTGTTTCTGTAGCACATAAATTGTCAAATGGTCTTATAAGATCAGGTCATAGTGTAATGAATTATAGTGATAGAGACGTAATGAAAATGGGAAAAAACACTTTTGATTTAAGTGGAAAAAAATATTTAAATCAAAAATTAATTAGTGCAGTTAAAAATTATAATCCTCACCTTTTATTATTAGGCCATGCGGATTTAATAAAAAACTCTACTTTAGAAATTTTAAAGAAATATAATCCAGATATAAAAATAGCTCAATGGTTTGAAGATCCCCTTATCTTTAATGGCCCAGATTATTTTAAAAATAAAGAAAAAATACTTAATAAATTAGATTATATTGACCATTCCTTTATCACAACTAGTCCAGATGCATTGGACTTTAAAGTCAATCAAAATACATTTCATTTTTTACCTATTCCTGTAGATGAGTCTATAGAAAGATTAAAAATTTTTAATAATGCAAATACTATATACGATGTTTTCTTTGCTATGAGTCATGGTGTTAACCGTGGTGTACTTAAATCTGGAAAAAAAGACGGAAGAGAAAAATTTTTAAATCAATTAATTAGAAAAAATCCAGAAATTAAGTTTGATTTTTATGGTTTTAATGGAAGACAACCTATATGGGCTGATGATTTCTTTCAAATGATATCTAAATCTAGAATGGCTTTAAATTTAAGCAGAGGAGAACCTATTAAGTATTATTCTAGTAATAGAATTGCATCACTTTTAGGAAACGGATTACTAACATTTATTGATCAAAAAACTAAGTTAGGAGATTTTTTTGATCCAAACGAAGTAATTTTTTATAAAAATATAAACGATTTATCAGATAAAATGAAATACTACTCTGGAAATGATAGCATGAGAAGATCAGTGGCTAAAAGAGGCTGGGCAAAATATCATAAATTATTTAATTCTGAGTCTGTATCTAAATATATTATAAATAAAACATTTGAAATTGGTAATAAAAAAAAGATTTTATGGGAAAAATAAAAAAAATTTTAATAACAGGTGCTGCTGGATTTTTAGGATCACATTTATCTGAAAAACTATCTAATATGGGTCATGAGATAATAGCTGTAGATAATTTAATTGGTGGTTACAAAGATAATATACCAAAAAATATAACTTTTTATGAATATGACTGTTGCGATTTAGATAAAATGAGTTCAATTATGAAAGATGTTGATATTGTCTACCATTGTGCAGCAACGGCGCACGAAGGTCTTTCTGTTTTTTCTCCAGTAACTATAACAAAAAATGTTTATTTAGCTTCAGTTAGTGTTTTTACTGCTGCAATTAAACACAAAGTTAAAAGAATTATTTTTTGCTCTTCTATGGCGAGATATGGTGATCAAAAACCACCATTTACTGAAAGTATGAATACAAAACCAGTAGATCCATATGGAATAGCTAAAGTAGCTGCAGAAAAAGTTTTAATAAATTTATGTGAATTAAATAATGTAGAATGGGTTATAGCAGTGCCACATAATATAATAGGACCAAAACAAAAATATGATGATCCTTTTAGAAATGTAGTTTCCATAATGATTAATAGAATTTTACAAAATAAAGCTCCATTAATATTTGGCGATGGTGAACAAAAAAGATGTTTTTCATATATAGATGATTGTTTGAATTGTTTAATACCTATGATGGATCAGGCAAATGTTAATAAAGAAATAATTAATATAGGTCCCGATGAAGAATTTGTAACAATAAACCAAGTTGCAGAAATTTGTTCAAATGTAACTGGATCAAACCTTCAGCCTATTTTTAAAAAAGAAAGACCAAGAGAAGTTAAAATAGCTACTTGTTCAGCAGATAAAGCGAGGAATATATTAAATTATAAAACTTCAACTGATTTAAAAACTGGTATCCAAAAGACTCATGATTATATAAAAAACAGAGGGAGCAAACCTTTTAATTATCATATAGAACTAGAAATAGAAAATTCATTAACTCCAGATGTTTGGGTTAAAAAAGAAATATAAATTATTCCAATAAATTACTTATATACTTCGTAAATTTAGTTGAACTAGGTTTTGTAAAGGAATTGAAAGTTTTTAGAATTTTTCCATCTTTGCCGATAACAATTTTATGAAAATTCCATTTTGGCACGCTAGATTTACCAAAATTTTTTTTAGCCCATTTATAAAAAGGATGAGCTTTTTCACCAATAACTATTTCTTTTTCAGTCATTGGAAATGAAATATTAAATTTACTAACACAAAAGTTTTTAATTTCTTCATTTGAACCGGGTTCTTGATTGCCAAAATCATTTGATGGTACACCTATAACAATTAATCCTTTTTTTTGATAATTTTCCCATAATTTTTGCATACCTTCGTATTGTTTAGTAAATCCACATTGACTAGCGACATTTACAACTAAAATTATTTTGTCTTTAAATTCTGATAAATTCATGTTTGTACCATCTAAATCAGTAAATTTGAAATCATAAGCTAACTTATCATATTCAGCACTAACATTTGTTTTTAAAAAAAAAATCATAAATATTATTAAGATTAACTTAGTTTTATAAAGCATACATTATTTTTTTTTGGTGAAAGTTAATAACATGAAATAACCTACTAATGCAGATAACAAAGAGCCAATTAAGACACCAATTTTAACACCATCTAAGTTGTTTGAATATTCGACAAAAGCTAAGTTTCCGACAAATAAACTCATGGTAAAACCTATTCCTGTTAATACTCCTACTGCATAAAGTTTCAACCAATTTGAATTTGAAGGCATCTCAGCATATTTAAGTTTAATTGCAACAAAAGAAAATACAAATACACCTATTTGTTTTCCTATAAACAAACCACATATTATTCCTAGAGGCACAGGAGAAAGAATTGTGCTAATTGAAATATTATCCAATATTACACCTGCGTTTGCTAATGCGAATAGTGGCATAATTCCAAAAGCAACATATGGAGATAAAAAATGTTCTAATTTTAATAAAAGAGAGAAATCTTTTTCATTTTTTCGATGGGGAATTGTTGTAGCTAGTAATACCCCAGATATTGTTGCATGAACACCTGAACCATAAGTAAAATACCATAAAAAAAGTCCTGCAATAAAATATGGGACAAATTTTTTAATACCAAAATAATTTAATGATAATAAAACAATAAAAGTTATTAACATTAATAATAGATATAAAAATTGCAACTCAGTAGAATAAAAAAATGCTATTATGATTATTGCTCCAAGATCATCTATAATAGCAAGTGCAGTTAAAAAAACTTTTAAAGAAATTGGAACTCTAGATCCCAACAATGATAGCACTCCAATAGAAAAAGCTATATCTGTAGCTGAGGGTATTGCCCAACCCCTAATATTAATTTCATCACCATAATTTAAAAAAATATAAATTGCAGCAGGAATAACCATTCCGCCAACAGCACCGATTATAGGTAGTAAAGCTTGTTTCGGCTTTGAAAGTTCACCTTGTAAAAATTCTCTTTTAATTTCTAAAGTTACTACAAAGAAAAAGATTGCCATTAGAGCATCGTTAATCCAGTGCAATACGCTGAGATCTAAACTGAAATTTTTAAAACCAATTAATAAGTGAGCATTTAATATTTCAAAATAATAAATAGAAAGATCTGTGTTGCTAAGTACTAATGCTATTACCGTGCATATTACCAAAACTAAGCCGCTAGCTGCTTCAAGCTTGAAAAACCACTTAAAAGGTGCACTAATGTAATTTATCATTCAATTTCTAATATATTATTATAATAAAAAAAAAAATACTATTTCTAAAATGACACATTTGTATATATATATAGTTCAATAATTCGGGGTGTAGCGCAGCCTGGTAGCGCGTCTGGTTTGGGACCAGAAGGTCCAAGGTTCAAATCCTTGCACCCCGACCATTTTATGACTAAAAACGTTAAAAGATATTTAAATTCTTATTATTGGTTAAGAAAGATTTTTTCTACAAATTTTTTTAAAAAATATTTTTTTTTATCAATGAGTTTTAAGAGAAAAATTCTTTTTAACTCTATATACAAATCATATCACTGGCGAGATTATCATAAACCTAATGAAAAAGAATCTGTAAGTGGCTTAGGGTCAGATGTTAGCAGGTGTGATGATCTAGTACTTGATCTTAAAAAATTTATTAAAGAAAATAATATCAATAGTATTCTTGATTTAGCATGTGGTGACTTTGTATGGATGAAAGATTTAGTTGTTTCAAATGATGATATCATTGATTATTGTGGTTTAGAAATAGTTGAAGAAATTGTTAAAAAAAACCAAAATTTGTATGGTAATAATAAAATTAAATTTAAAAATTGTGATATAATATCTGATGATTACCCAATTAATTATGATCTTTTAATAATTAGAGATATATTTATACATCTAACTAATGATGAAATTATGAAAGTAATAAAAAAGATTAAATCAAATTCATATAGATTTATAGCAATTAATAATTTTTCTAACATTAGCAGCAATAAAGACCTTAAGTCTTTTGGTAGTCATAGAGAATTAAATATTGAAAACAAACCTTTTAATCTTGGTAAACCAAGCTTTATATTAAACGATATAGATAGACAAATTAATATTTATGAAACAAGTAAACTTAAATAATAAAGCGAAAATATACAAGCCTGCTAAAACAGCTATGCAATCAGGTAAAGGCAATGCAAAAGAATGGGTCTTAGAATTTGATACATCAAAAAATGGTTTAAATTTATTAACAGGATGGGAAACATCTACTGATACTATGTCTGAAATTAAATTGAACTTTTTAACTAAAGAAAAAGCTGTGGAATATGCAAAAAATAATTATATTGATTTTTACATTGTTGAACCACAAAAAAGAAAAATTATTAAAAAATCATACACAGATAATTTTTTAAAATGATTTCTGGATCAGTTACAGGAAAAAACTGGATTTATAAAAAATTTGATAACAATAAAGTATTAAAAATTTGTGAAAAATTTTCTATTAAAGAAATAATTTCGAGGCTTTTAGTTATTAGAAATATAAAAATTGATGATGTTAATTTGTTTTTAGAGCCATCAATTAAAAACTCACTGCCTGAACCAAACACTTTAACAGATATGGAAAAATCTGTGAATATAGTTACTAAAGCTATTTCTGAAAAGAAAAAAGTAGGTATTTTTGGTGATTATGATGTCGATGGAGCTTCAGCTACAGCTTTATTAAAAAAATATTTTAAATCAATTAAACATCCTTGTACTACTTATATACCAGATAGACAAAAAGATGGTTATGGTCCTACAGTTAAAACGTTTGAATATATTATTAATGAACACGCAAATCTTATTATCACAGTTGATTGTGGAACTTCTTCATTTGATGCAATTAAATTTGCCAAGAATAAAAATGTTAAAACTATTATATTAGATCATCATCAAGCCAATATTAACTTACCTGACGCTGATGCTATTATTAATCCAAATAGGTTAGATGATAAATCTAATTTAAATCACTTATGTGCAGCTGGAGTTGCTTTTATGTTTCTTATTAGTTTAAATAGAAGTTTAAGAAAAGTTAATTGGTTCAAAAAAAATAATATTACAGAACCAAATTTAATTGGATATTTAGATTTAGTGGCTCTCGGTACAGTTTGTGATGTTGTTCCTTTAGTTGGAGTTAATAGAGTTTTTGTTAAACAAGGTCTTAAGGTAATTGCCAAAAGAGAAAATCTTGGAATCAAAACTTTATGTGACTTAAGTAAAATTTCATCTAAACCAAATACTTATCACATTGGCTATATATTAGGTCCTAAAATAAATGCTGGTGGAAGAGTAGGGCAATCATCATTTGGGGCAGAATTATTGACCTCAGATAATCCATCTAAGGCTTTTAAGTTAGCTAGTGAACTCGATAAATTTAATAAAGATAGACAGTTGTATGAAAAAAATTTAATAGAAGAAGTTGAAAAAGAAGCTATCAAAAATATTAAAGATCCTGTTTTAGTTTTATGTGGAAAATTTTGGCACGAAGGTATAATTGGAATAATAGCTTCAAGAATTAAAGAAAAGTTTAATAAACCAACAGTCTTAATAAGTTTAAAAGACAATACTGGCAAAGGTTCCTCAAGGTCAGTTTTAGGTTTTGATATTGGATCTAATATTATTAAAGCTGTACAAATGGGTATTTTGTTAAAGGGTGGAGGTCATAAAATGGCAGGAGGATTTAGTATTCTGGATCAAAATATAGAAAAGTTTAAAAAATTTTTAATAGAAAATTATTTGAAACTAAATCTTGATACTCAACATTTAAAAAACTTATACTTAGATGCAACTATTTACCCTACGGCTCTGAATGAAGATTTTTACAATGATATAGATTTGTTGTCCCCATTTGGCTCTGGAAATTATGAGCCAAATTTTGTAATAGAAGATATGAAGCTTTTAAAAGGGTACATAGTAGGAAAAAAACATATTAAAAGTATTTTACTATCTAAAAGTGGAAATGCTATAAAAACCATTACTTTTAATGCAGTAGGAAGTCAGTTAGAACCTTATTTAACACTAACAAATAAAAAACTATTTAATATAGCTGGAAAATTGAGTTTAAATGAATGGAAAGGTAAAAAAGATATAGAGTTTGTAATTAATGATATATCTGTTAATAGATACAATTAATATGGTCCCTTCGTCTATCGGTTAGGACACATGGTTTTCATCCATGAAAGAGGGGTTCGATTCCCCTAGGGACCGCCAAAAAAATGAGTTTTTATACATACGTCATAGCCTCAACAAATCCATCTTTAAAAACTTATGTTGGATGGACAACAGATATTAAAAAAAGATTAGCTAAACATAATTCTGGTAAAGGTGCCAAATCAACAAGAGGAAGAAATTGGAAACTTATTTATAAAGAAAAATTTGATACAAAAACTAAAGCCATGAAAAGAGAATATAAGATAAAAAAAGATCAATCCTTTAGAAATAAACTCAGAAATAAAATATGAAAATTTTTTTTATTGAAAATAGTTTAGTTGAATTTGACGCATTAGATCGTCACTCAAATAAACTTAGAGGTGGTGAAACTGTTTTAATAAACTTGGCTGAAAACCTTGCTCTTTTAAATAATGAAGTTCATGTATTTAATAACTGCAATCATTTAAAAAAAGAAATTAATAATGTTCATTGGACAGATTTAAAATATTTAAATGATGAATATTTTGACAAAAAATGTGATGTTGCTATATCACAATCTGATGCAAATAATCTCAAATTAGTTAACTCAAAAAAAAATTATTTTATTTCTCATAGTATTCAAAGTATTGAAAAATTTTTAAGAAAAAAACAATTAATTCCTTTTATTAAATACAAACCTAAGGTTATTGTAGCAAGCAACTATCAATATAAATTAAGATCATACCCAACATCTTTTAATGGTAAAATTCAACTGTCTTGGGCAGTAGATAAAATGTTTTATGAAACTCTATTAAATGATGAATTTGTTGAAAAAAAAGCTATTTTTACAACTAGACCAAATAGAAATTTAGATAGACTTTTAAATATTTGGAAAAAAGATATATACCCTCAATCTAAATCTTCTAGTTTATATATAAACCCTCCATATGAGATTAAGTCAGATGAAAAGAATGTTTTTTTAAGAACACTTGGAAATCAAAAAAACTTATTAAATGATTTAAAAAGTTCTAGAGTAATGCTTGTTCCGGGTCATAAAGGAGAAATATTTTGCCTAGCAGCACAAGAAGCTGCTGAAATGTGCGTTCCAATTGTTACTTTAGGTATAGGATCACTTGGAGAAAGAGTAGAGCATAATAAAACAGGTTTTATTGCAAAAAATGACAAAGAATTTGCAGATTACTCAATATCATTACTAAATGATGATGATTTATGGAAAAAATTTAGAAATAATTTAATTGAAAAAAGAGGTAAAGTAACATGGAAGGTCACTGCAAATAACCTAAATAAACATTTAATTAATGATCAGCAAAATTGATAATACAACAGCGATAATTGTTACTTATAACAGTGGTAAAGTAATTGATAGATGTTTAGATGGATTAATTAATATTAAAAAAATTATAGTTGATAATAGTAAAGATTTAAATTTAAAAAAACATCTTAAAGAAAAATATAAAAATATCACTATTATTCACCCAAATCACAACATTGGATTTGGCAGTGCTAATAACTTAGGTATTAGTACTGCAGAAACAAAATATATTTTATTACTTAATCCAGATATAATATTTAATGAAAGACAAATCGATAACTTAATTAAAATATTTGATCTATATGAGAACGTTGGAATAGTTGCTCCTAAAGTTTATGACCACAATAATCAATATTTAGATAATCACTGTTACTCCGCTTTAAAGAAAACTAAACGTAGTAACAATCTGAACAATATACATAATATTATTAAAAAAACAGAGCCAAATGGTAATTTGTGTGCAGATGTAGTTACAGGAGCAATTTTTTTATCAAAAAAAGAGATCTTAAATAAAATTGGATTGTTCGATCAAAATATATTTTTATACTATGAAGATCAGGATTTATGTAAACGATTAAGAGATAAAAAATATCAAATTATTGAGTGTGCTAATTCTTATGCAAAACATCCAAATAATGACATTAATAGATCTGTCATTTTAAATAATTTAACTAACTTCAATCAATCAAAACATCATAAATATTCTGAATATTATTTTAAATCAAAATATTCAAGTAAATCTATTTTAATATTTCAAAGTTTAATAGAATTTTTTGAATATTTTTTAAGGATGCTGCTTAATTTTTTTCTTTTTAAAAAAAATAAAATTATTATTAATTTTGCTAGGTGTATTGGTATATTAAAATTTATTTTTAAATTTTAATTTTGTTTAAAGCATTATTTTTAAATAAATTTGCTTCTTTAATATAACGTCTTACCATTTCTGTTGATTTATGTCCTGTCATTGCCATAATACTTCTTTCGTCAGCTCCAGATTCTGCTGTTACAGTTGCAAATCCTGATCTTAAACTATGTCCTGAATAATTCTTATTATCTATTCCAGCAAGTGATAAGTACTTTTTTATTATTAATGCAACGGTTTGGTCTGTTAATCTTTTATCTGATAATTTTGATCCTTTCAAAAATTTTCTAAACAATGGCCCTTTTTTAATTGATGATATTTCAATCCATTTTTTTAATGTAGTCACTGGACAATATTCAGGGTTATTTAAATAGGGTAGTGCTTTTATTGATCCTTCTCCAAATTGATCTGTTTTCGATCTCTTAACAGTTAGTTTAAGACCTTCAGATACAAATTCTATGTCCTGATAGTCTAATGAAACTATTTCGTTTCTTCTAAACCCTCCAGAAAAACCTATTAATATAATAGTTTTGTCTCTAACCTTTTTAATTTCTTCACAAATTTCTTCATCTATTGCATTAATTATTGATTTTAACTTATTAATTAATATAGGTTTTTTACCTTTTTGAATCGTCCCTTTTCGTCTTTTAATTCCCATTAAATTTTCTATTATCGCAGGATGTTTAGTGTCGAGATAGTGACCTTTTAGTTTATGAACCATCCCTATTGATACAAGTCTTCTTTTTAGGGTGCTTATTTTAATATCCTTTGTGGATAAACTTGTTAGATACAAAGATACTATTTTAGGTTCTGAAGGAAGGGGTTTAAAGCCATTTTTAATACAAAATAAACTAAAGTCTTTAAAATCAGATTTATAAGCTCTTATAGTGTTATCTGATTTTGAGCTTTTAAGATTTAAAAGCGTTTCTTCTTGAAGTGCTTTTATGTCAGTAATTATATCATTCATATCTATTACTATTGATAACCATTAATTATCGTTAGTAATATATTAAGTGATTTATTAAGTCAATAGCTATAATTTAAAAAAATGATAAGAGAATTAACTCAAAATGATTTTAATAATTGGTCAGATTTATACAAAGGATATGCTAATTTTTATAAAGTTCCAATGAATGCTGATATTTTAAATGTTCTTTGGGCCTGGATTCAAAATAAAAACCATGTTGTTAATGGTATTTGTTATGAATTAGAAGGAAAAATCGTTGGAATAGCTCATTATAGAACAATGCCAAGACCAATTAAGGGGAAATATATTGGTTTTTTAGATGATTTGTTTGTACATCCAGATTTTAGGGGACAAAAAATAGCTCAAAAGCTCATTAGTTATCTAAAAACCTTATCTAAAAACAATAATTGGGATGGAATTCGTTGGATCACCCACTCTTCTAATGAAAATGCTAAGAAGTTATATAATAAAATTGCCAATAATACTGGATTTCAACTCTATGAACTTAAAGGGAACTAAATTTCAGGTAAAAGTATGGAATTATCTTAAAACTATACCAAAAGGTAAGGTTAAGACCTATAAACAAGTCGCTATAGGCATAAAAAGCCCTAAAGCAGCCCGTGCTGTAGCAAATGCTTGTGCTAAAAACCCATATGCACCTAAAATACCCTGTCATAGGGTAATTAGAACAGATGGAGATATTGGTGGATATTCAGGAAAAGGCGGAACAAAAACAAAAAAAAAACTTTTAAAAAATGAAGGTTTTTGGCTCTAAAATCCTTTAATAACAACGGTTTTTTAACAATATTAAGCTATTTAATTATATTTTCTTATATGCACCCTTCAGTTGTAGCATGTATTAGTAAATCGCTAAATAAAGCCCTTCTATGGGCTTTTAATCGCTATATTCCAATACTGCAACCCTTAGAAATCTAATTAAAGATAATAAATTTTTTTCCTTATTTATTTCATTTTATAGATGATATTATTGTGAATATTCTCTTAATAGTTTTGATGTATTTTTTTAACTTTCAAAAAACCTCTATTTTATTGACTTTTTTAACACTAAAAATTTAAATTTCTTAATTAGTATTCATACTTTAAGTTAAACTTTAATAATTTTAAATAATTTAATAAAAACAATAGGTTATATAACATATTTGAATTATCACTTTAATAAATAGGTAATAAATATTTACTATAAAAATTATATTTTAACTAAACTTTTTTCTCTAAGATAAACATAAAAACCACTACTGATTATTATAAACAAACCAACAAAAGTAAAAAAATCAGGTAGATCACTAAAGAAATAATAGCCTAAAATGATATTAGGAATTATTTCAAAGTATGCAAAAGGAGCAAGTTTAGAAGCATCAGCGTATTTAAGTGAGTAAATTAACAAAATATGACCCAAACAAGCAAAAATTCCCATAAGAGATAGCCAAGACCATTGAGATAAAGTTGGAGCAGTCCAAACAAAAGGAACAAGAAATGAAGCTATAATAGCCCCTACTATGCCAGTTATTAAAAGTGTAAGTAAAGGATTATCAGTTGAATGAAGTTTTCTAGTAATAATAAGATAGATACCATAAGAAAAACCAGTGCCAAGAGCGGCTAAAGTAGCTAGGTTAAAATCTAAAAGACCAGGTCTTATTACAATTAAACTTCCTAAAAAACCAATTATAACTGCAGTCCATCTTTTGATACCGACTTTTTCATTTAAAAAAAAAGGTGATAATGCTGTCGTAACCAATGGAGCAATAAAAGCAAGAGTTAATGCTTTTGCCATAGATATAACTGAAATAGAATAAAAAAAACAAACATTAGCAAAAAGTAAAGTTAAACCTCTAAAAATTTGTAATTTTAAATTTTCAGACCATTTTAAATTTTTTCTAAAGAAAAAAAACATAAAAGGCAAAGTCCAAAAAACAGTAAAAAAATATCTGGCCCAAGTAATTTGAAAAAAAGATAGTTCAGCAGATAAATATTTAGCAATAGTATCCATAAATGGGAGAATTGCCCATGCTGAGATATTAAGAATAATTGCTCTCATTAAATAAAATATTTTAAAGCAAAAAATACAACGATAGGTAAAGTTATAAAAGATAATATGGTAGAAACAACTAT
>MDTB01054948.1_pt1 | contig 60488 bp, 48 predicted proteins | sample 811161 | NCBI WGS metagenome assembly MDTB01 (sample SAMN05326650, study PRJNA326480) | marine metagenome | isolation source: seawater | place: Mediterranean Sea | collected 2009 | reverse complement strand
ATTTTTTTAGAAAGCATTGCTGCAGCTATACCTGCAATAAAAGTGCCGCCAATATGTGCAATCATCACCATAAGTAAAGAACCTAATGATGCAATTTTTACATATTCAGCAATGGCATTCATATCGTCCATATTAGTTCCTTCAGGTAGAGGATAAAAATACATACCCAAATAATGCAAGCCCATTATGGCCAAATTCCCAACTATAATTCCAGCAAGTACAGCTAAAATATTTCTTACCATTTTTTAATTTTTCTTCAAATGTAAAAAAGCCCAAAAATAGCGGGCTTTTCAATTTTGTATAAGCGAGTAAATCATCTTTTCTCAGTAGTGTAGACATTACCTTTCCAAGAAAACAAAATGTCTTTCCCGGAGCCAAATTGCGTAACTGCCATATTAAAAGCAGAATTGAAAGAAGCAATATTTATAATTGGGATTTCTTGTCCAGCAATATTTTGGACTTCCAATTTCTGCACAATAGTGAAAGGGTCTTCCTCTTGCGCCTTTTTTTCTTCTTCAATCTTAAGCGCCTCTTCTTCCTCTGCTGTTAAAGGCTTAGGATGGTTAGGTGCAATCGTCATTTCATCAATAAGGTGAGTAGCACCTGCAAATTTGTCTATTACAAATAAGGTATATCTGATATCTACAGAAATGGTTCTTTGTACCTGGTTCTCAAAAGCAATATCACCACTCATTGCCTCCCAATTGCCATCAAAGGCGGTACCAACCAATTCGCCCCAGGCATTAATAACAGGAGAGCCTGAATTACCGCCAGTTATATCATTATTTGAAATAAAGTTAATTCTCAAATTACCTTCTTCATCAGCATATCTTCCATAATCTCCAATGGCATAAAGTTGTTTTAGCTTGTCAGGAACAATAAACTCCTCATTGGTTGGATCTTCTTTTTCCATGATTCCATCAATGGTAGTATAGTAGTCATAGTGCATGGCATTTCCTGGCTTGTAATCCCCAACATTTCCGTAGGTTAAACGCATGGTTGAGTTGGCATTAGGATAATATTTTTTATCAGGATTCATTTCTCTTAAACCAGCTATAAAAAGGCGATTTCCTTTTTCCAAATCAGCTCTAATTTGCTTTCGTTTAGGAGAATGATTGGCCAAATAAAAATTATAAATTGACATCAATGTTTTGTAAGCAGGATCTTTCTCAATTTTCTTTGCTGAGGGACTATTTAAGAAATCATAAAATTTTGTACGATTAGCGAAAACGGATTTTTTGAATACTTTTTTTGCATAAAAATCAAAGTCCAATTTTTTTAATCCAAACTGCTGCTTTTCTATTTTTTGTAAAATATCAGGATGCTGGCTTTTTGGAATATTGTAATAATACATTTCTAGCATTGCAGAAAGCAGGTTTTCATCTAGTTCAGCATTGTAGTCTTTATAAAAATCTTTTGCCGTATTTTTCATCTCTTTAATTTCAGCTCTTCTTTCTTTCCCGTCTTCCTTAGGTAAACGGCTAACCATATTATTCATCATAAAAGAAAAATACAATATTTCTGCCCCCTGAAAAACAGCCTCATTCAGGTAAGTTCTTGCGACATTTATTTTTTTGTTCTTAAAGTAAGTATCTTCAATCAAGCTCAAAGCTTTACCATATTTTTCTTGCCTTTTGTCGTCTCCACTTGCAACCCAAACTCTAAAATTATCTTCAATTTCTTTTTTCTTTTCATAGACATGCATTCTTTTTAAGCCCTTGCTTTGGCCAATAAAATATTTCCAATAGTTGGATGTTTGCGCATACTTTGCAGCATATTGAATTTTGGTTTTACTGCTATTGTCCATAAAGGATTTCATAATGGCTAATTTTTTACTTCTAATATCCACTATGGTTGGTGCAGATTGATCAATAGCTTCTTTCACACCATAAGACGTTAAGTACCTGTCGGTTCTTCCAGGAAAACCATAAATCATGGTGTAATCGCCATTATCAACACCATCTAATGAAACCGGCAAATGATGTTTTGGTTTCATAGGAATATTCTCTTCAGCATATTCTGCAGGATTACCATCAGGGCTAGAATAAACACGGAAAAGCGCAAAATCTCCCGTATGTCTTGGCCACATCCAATTGTCGGTATCTCCACCAAATTTACCTATGGAAGATGGAGGCGCTCCAACCAAACGCACATCCTTAAAAGTTTCATACACTAAAAGGTAATATTCATTTCCACCAAAGAAAGATTTAATTTTTGCATTGTAATGATTACCTTCAGTAGCTTCTGCCACTATGGTTTTTATGGCTTCTGCAATTTTTGTTTTTCTATCACTTTCGGACACAGTCAATTCATCTATTTCAGACAATACCTTATCTGTTACAGACTCAATGCTCACTAAAAATGTAGCTGTAAGTCCCTCATTTTTCAATTCTTCTGCTTTGCTCATGGCCCAAAAACCATCTTCCAAATAATCATTAGAAACGGTTGAATGAGATTGAATCGCATCAAAGGCACAATGATGATTCGTAAGCATTAGTCCTTGATCAGAGATCATTTCGCCAGTACAAAATCCGCCTAAAGAAACAATAGCATCTTTAAGGGAAGAATTATTCACACTGTACAAATCCTCAGCAGAAAGCTGTAATCCTTTTGCTTGCATCTCTTCTTCATTCAAACTCTTTAATAGTTGAGGAAGCCACATGCCTTCATCAGCAATAGCCGAAAAACAAAACACAACCCCCAGAGCAATAGTTAAAAATTTATTTGTCATTTTTTCAGTTTTTAATTTTTTGCAAATTTATATAGAATTCCTCACCTAGTACCAAAACAAAAATAGAATTTGCTTAAAAATTAAAACGTATTTTAGCCATAGATTATGTATGAAAAAAAACTTACCAGAATAAATAAATTTCTTTCCGAAATAGGATACTGCTCTAGAAGATCTGCAGACAAACTAATACAACAAGGAAGGGTAAAAATAAATGGAGAAGTTCCATTAATGGGGACAAAAGTTTCTGATGAGGACGAGGTAAGTGTAAATGGGAAAGTAGTTCACAGAGCTAAGAAGAAAAAGATGGTTTATATTGCTTTTAACAAACCTAGAGGTATTGTTTGCACAACTGATCAGTTTAGAGAGAAAGACAATATAATTGACTATATCAATTATCCTACACGAATTTTTCCTATTGGAAGGTTAGATAAACCTTCAGAAGGTTTGATTTTCCTGACTAATGATGGAGATATTGTAAATAAGATACTAAGAGCTAGAAATAATCATGAGAAAGAGTATGAAGTTTCTGTAGACAAACCTGTAACTAAAGAATTTATAGAAGCCATGCAAAGTGGGGTTCCTATTTTAGATAGGATTACCCAAAAATGTAAGGTGAAACAAACTGGTAAAAAGACCTTTAAAATTATTTTAACTCAAGGTTTGAACCGTCAAATTCGTAGGATGTGTGAATATTTAGGTTATGATGTAAAGAAATTGAAAAGGGTAAGGATTATGAATGTAAAGTTAGATATAAAAGTAGGAAAATATAGAGATTTTACTGCTTCAGAATTAAACACAATAAATCAGCTTCTAACCAATTCTTCTAAAACTTTTAATGGAGATTAGAAATTCCAATAAAGAATGTGAGTAATTAACTTTTAGTTCTTAATTCTAAATAATCTTTATTTACACAAATCTAATTAAGCTCTTTTAAAACTACATCCCACAATTTTTTACGCGCAATAAGAGATTTAATAGCAGTTTCTTCAACCTCTTTCCATTTTTGCTCATCCTCTCCGCATAAATCAGAGATAAGTTGCAAGGCAAGTGGTCCGTGTTCTCCTCCATCTAATTCAATATGTCTTTCCAGATAATACACAAACTTATCTAGTTTATTATCGGTATTGTATTCGTCTATAATAGCAGTAAACATGTCAGGAATTAAATCTTCTCTACCAAAAGTAAAAGCAGAAGCAATTTTATGAGCTTCTCCACTATCTATTACATCAAAAGTAGAGTTTAAAAAACTATCAATTCCTTTATTTACTGATGGAATATTATTTTCGGAAACCTCAGCTACAAAACACTCAATTGGTCTTATTTTTGCTCCTGATTGTTTCATAGCATCCAAATACATTTCGTAATGAGAAGCTGGATTTCCGTCAGCATCTACATCACTTTCTTCTTCCAAAACAATAGAGTTTATTAACCGCCTTATTTGTGTGTCTCCAACAGGTTTCCAAGGAGATGAGGTACAGGTAAGTATAGATTGTAATGCTTTTAATAAAGACATAAAGTCCCAAACAGCATACACATGATGTTCCATTAAAACAGCAATATCTTCTACACTATTTATCTTTTTATACAGTGAGTGATTTACAATTTCTTCTTTATATGATTGAATATTTTTATTTATTTCTAAAATTCTAGGATTCATTTTTTCTTTTTATAAACAGGTACAGCCGAGCAGGCCTCCCCAAACATTAAACTACTTACACTATTTTGCAATTTTTGTGTAATTGCAACATATAAAGCCTCACTTAAAGGGATATTTCCACAACCCTTTACAATTACTTTTTTATTTTTAAACTTTTCAGGTTCAATATTATTAATATTTTTTAATAAGATATTTTGAAAGACTTCTTTTTTTTTCCCAAAATAAACCCCGGAAGAAATAGGGTGTAAATAAGATGAAACTAACATGTAAGCCCACATAGGAATAATAGCTTCTGCGCTACAATAAAGAGTTGCTATATGCCCTTTATATCTTGAAAAATCAAATTCTTTTAAGGAAGATCGAAAGCCTTTTTCTTTTAAGATAATTCCTTCAAATAACAAAACTTTCAAATCAAAAAGTAGGATATTTTCTTTAGGAGCATGGTCCGAAAGATCAATAGTAATTAAACCACTATTAGCAACTCTATTTACAATTTCCCCACTCATCTCTTAAAGCATTCCTAATTCTAGTTTTGCTTCTTCACTCATCATGTCTTTGGTCCAAACTGGCTCAAAAACAATCTCTACTTCTACATTTTTCACAGCAGGAACTACTTTAACTTTTTCCTCTATTTCAACTGGAAGGGTTTCTGCAACAGGGCAATTTGGAGAAGTTAATGTCATGGTAATTTTTACATCACAATCCTCACTTACTTGCACATCATAAATCAAGCCTAACGCATAAATATTTACAGGAATTTCAGGGTCATAAATTTCACAAATAACCTCTACCACTTCTTCCCCTATTTTTTGTAATTCTTTTTCTGTTTTCATGCCATTATTTATTTAACGCTATAGCGTATAACTTCATTTGCTTTATCATTGATAGTAATCCATTTGCTCTTGTAGCAGAAAGCTGTTCTTTTAAACCAATCTTATTTATAAAATCCAAATCTGCATTTGCAATATCATTTGCACTTTTTCCAGATAATACTCTAATCAATAATGCAATTATACCTTTAGTCATAATAGCATCACTATCAGCAGAAAAGAGAATCTTACCTTTATTTTCTTCGGCATGCAACCAAACTCTACTTTGACAACCTTTTATTAAGTTGTCCTCAATCTTGTGTTTTTCATCAATAGAAGCAAGGTCTTTACCTAAATCAATTAGGTATTCATATTTCTGCATCCAATCCTCAAACATATCAAAATCTTCTATAATTGCTTCTTGTATTTCCTTTATCGTTTGCATGACTAGGATAGCATTTGTTTTGCTTTTTTTATAGCGTTCATACAAATATCAATTTCTTTTTTAGTGTTGTAAACTGCCAAAGAAATTCTTGCAGTTCCAGGAATATTAAATCTTTCCATTATAGGTTGTGTACAGTGATGCCCTGTTCTTATTGCAATTCCCATTTTATCTAACAATACGCCAATATCATAAGGATGAACCCCCTCTATGTTAAAAGAAATAATTCCAGATTTATGATTAGAAGTCCCATATATTTTTACTCCCTCTACTTTTAATAGCTCAGTAGTAGCATATTCCAATAAAGTATTTTCATAATCTGATATGGTATCTAACCCTAATTCAGAAATAAAATCTATTGCAGATTTAAAAGCAATAACACCAGCAATGTTTGGAGTTCCTGCTTCAAATTTATGAGGCAAGTCTGCAAAGGTGGTACCTTTAAAACTCACCTCTTTTATCATTTCTCCACCACCTTGATAGGGAGGTAATTCATTTAAAATTTCTTCTTTTCCATACAACACTCCGACACCTGTTGGACCATACATTTTATGTGCGCCAAAACAATACAAATCTACATTTAACTCCTGCATATTTAATGCAATATGAGAAGCTGCTTGAGCGCCATCAATCAGCACTTTTGCACCTACTTGATGCGATTTTTCAATAATCTCCTTTATAGGATTAATGGTGCCTAATGCGTTAGAAAGATGGGATATAGCAACCAATTTTGTGTTTTCTGAAAGAAGATTTTCAAATTCAGTCATGTTTAGTTCTCCAATATCAGTTAGAGAAATAACCTTTAAACTTGCCCCAGTAAATTCACAACACATTTGCCAAGGCACGATATTCGAATGGTGTTCTAGTTCAGAAACAATTATCTCATCCCCTTTATTTAAAAGAGAACGAAAACCATTTGCAACCAAATTAATAGAGTCTGTAGTTCCTTTAGTAAAGATGATTTCATGTGCATATTTTGCGCCAATAAAATTTTGTAAAGTAGTTCGTGTTTCCTCAAATTTATCGGTAGCCAATCCACTTAAAAAATGAACCCCTCTATGAACATTTGAATTTTCATCTTTATAATACCTGTTTACTGCATCAATTACAGCTTGTGGCTTTTGAGTTGTTGCTCCATTATCAAAATACACAAGTTTTTTTCCATTAACTTTTCGGTTTAGGATAGGAAACAGTTTTCTTATTTCAGAAACACTAAACATTATAAAGAAAAATCTAGATCAACATTTAGTTTACCAGCAAGAAGTTTTTGAGTTAGTGTTTGTAGCTCTGGTATTGTAATATTTTCAATTACTTCAGATGCAAATGCATAGGTCAATACCGCTTTAGCTTCCTCTACTCCAATACCTCTGCTTCTCATATAAAACAGAGCTTCTTCATCTAATTGCCCAATAGTACAGCCATGACTACACTTTACATCATCTGCATAAATTTCCAGTTGAGGTTTGCTATCAATAGTTGATGTTTCGCTTAGTAAAAGATTATTGTTAGATTGAAAAGCATCAATTTTTTGAGCATCTTTTCGTACCATAATCTTTCCATTAAACACCCCCTTCGAATCTCCAAGATAAATTCCTTTATACATTTCATTGCTTCTACAATGAGCTGTTTTATGATCCACAAAAGTATGGTTGTCTGCAAGTTGCTTGTCGTCTAACAAGGAAACACCATTCATGTTGCTTTCACAATTAGATCCATTTTGTTCAAAATTCAAATTATTTCTTACAAAACCACCTCCAAAAATTAAAGTATTCACCTCACAAGTAGAATCCTGTTCTTGAAAGATATTCATGCAATCAATTAGTTTAGATTCTTTTGTATTATTCTGAATTTTATTGTATTCAACCTTTGTGTTTTTATCACAATTAATATGCGTAAAATGATTCACTAAGGTTGATGAATTACTTAAATCCTGTATTTTTTCCACTATCTTCACCTCTGAATTTTCACCTACTAGTATTTGATTTCTGTACTGAGCAAAGCTGTTTTTGGTAGAGTTGAAAAATATTATCTCAATAGGATTTTCAACCACAATGTTTTTGTCAATGGTAATCGTAAAACCACTTTTTGCAAGTGCTGAGTTTAACTCTGTAATGGCATCATTATTTCTACATTCAAATTCTGAGAAATCAGAAATGCTAACTCCTTTAATCTTTGGAGAATGAAGTAATTTGCCATTCAAAAACACAATCTTATTTTCTAACCCTAAGCTATACTTTTTAATTATAGCACTATCAATAATAGAAGTGTCAGATTCTAGAGCGTATTCTGAAGCAATAACTTTTTTTAAAGATGTATATTTCCACTCCTCATCTTTTATGGTAGGAAAACCTTTTTGGAGAAAGGAATCAAACAGAATTATCTTGTCAGCAGATAAATTTTGTTGCGCTACATAAGTTTTCAAGTTATCAATTAAACCCACTCTTTCTATGCTTTTTTAGTTATCCAATCGTATCCTTTTTCTTCTAGTTCAAGAGCTAGTTCTTTTCCTCCAGATTTTATAATTCTTCCCTCATATAATACATGGACAAAATCTGGAACAATATAATCCAACAACCTTTGGTAATGTGTAATCACAACAGTTGCATTATCTTCACTTCTTAGTTTATTCACTCCATTAGCTACAATTCTTAAAGCATCAATATCCAGCCCGGAATCCGTTTCATCCAATATTGCAAGTTTTGGCTCACACATAGCCATCTGAAAAATCTCATTTCTCTTTTTTTCTCCTCCAGAAAAACCTTCATTCATATTTCTAGACAAATAACCTTTCTTGATGCTTAACAACTCCATTTTCTCGCGCATCATTTTCAATAATTCCGCAGTAGGCATTTGCTCTAACCCTTGTGCTTTTCTTCTTTCGTTTATTGCGGTTTTTATAAAGTTAGAAACCGAGATTCCTGGTATTTCAATGGGATATTGAAAAGAAAGAAAAACTCCTTTATGCGCTCTTTCTTCAGGAGCTAATTCCAATAAATCTTCTCCCTCAAAATCAATACTTCCTTCTTCTACTTCATAATCTTCTTTGCCAGCAATTACGCAAGAAAGTGTGCTTTTGCCAGAACCATTAGGTCCCATAATAGCATGCACTTCTCCTGCTTTCACTTCTAAGTTTATACCTTTCAAAATTTGAGCTTCTTTAACTCCTGCTTTTAGATTTTTTATTTTTAACATTTTCTTTTTTATCCTACTGAGCCTTCAAGGCTGATTTCTAATAATTTTTGTGCTTCTACTGCAAACTCCATTGGTAGTTGATTTAATACATCTTTACAATATCCATTTACAATTAAAGCAATTGCTTCTTCTGTACCAATTCCTCTCTGGTTACAATAAAATATCTGATCTTCGCCAATTTTTGAAGTAGTTGCTTCATGTTCTACTTTTGAAGAGTTGTTTTTCACTTCGATATACGGAAATGTGTGTGAGCCACATTTATCACCCATTAATAAAGAATCACATTGAGAAAAGTTTCTAGAATTTGTAGCTCCTTTAGCAATTCTAACTAATCCTCTATAGTTTCCATCAGAATAACCCGCAGAAATTCCTTTAGCTATAATTGTACTTTTAGTGTTTTTACCTAAATGAACCATCTTAGTTCCAGTGTCCGCTTGTTGTTTGTTGTTGGTAACAGCAACTGAGAAAAATTCTCCAATTGAGTTGTCTCCTTTTAAAATACAAGAAGGATATTTCCATGTAACCGCAGATCCTGTTTCTACTTGAGTCCAAGAAATTTTAGAATTTTTATGACAAATCCCTCTTTTGGTAACAAAATTAAAAACCCCTCCTTTTCCATCTTTATCTCCAGGATACCAGTTTTGCACGGTGGAATATTTTATATCCGCATCATCTAGAGCAATCAGCTCAACTACTGCAGCATGTAATTGGTTCTCATCTCTCATAGGAGCGGTACAACCTTCTAAATAACTTACTTGAGATCCTTCATCTGCAATCAATAATGTTCTTTCGAATTGTCCGGTTCCTGCCTCATTAATTCTAAAATATGTAGAAAGCTCCATTGGGCATTGCACTCCTTTCGGAATATAACAAAAAGAGCCATCAGAAAACACTGCAGAATTTAAAGCAGAAAAGAAATTATCCCTTACAGGAACAACTGTTCCTAGATATTTTTTAACTAGTTCTGGATGTTCTTGTATAGCGTCTGAAATAGAGCAGAAAATAATTCCTTTTTCAGCAAGTGTTTCTTTAAAAGAGGTAGCTACCGAAACAGAATCCATCACAATATCCACAGCTACATTTGCTAGTCTTTTTTGTTCTTCAAGAGATATTCCTAACTTATCAAAGGTTTTCTTCATTTCCGGATCCAAGTCATCTAAACTGTCTAAAACAGGTTTTTGCTTAGGTGCAGAATAATAAATTACATCCTGATAATTTGGTTTTTGGTAAGAAACATTTGCCCAGTCAGGCTCTTCCATTTCAAGCCATGCTTTATAGGCGTTTAATCTGTATTCTAACATCCAATTCGGCTCGTTTTTCTTTTCAGAAATAGTTCGAACAACCTCCTCAGAAAGCCCTTTTGCTATGGTATCAGAATCAATTTTGGTAGTAAATCCGTATTTGTATTCGGAGGAAGTTACTTCATTAAGCAACTGCTCTTCCGTTTGCTTTTGTTTTGCACTCATTTGCTTAAAATATTATAAGGAAAAACTCTCTCCACAACCACAAGTTCTATTTGCATTCGGATTATTAAACACAAATCCTTTTCCATTAAGTCCGTCAGAAAATTCAAGCGTCGTGCCAACAAGATATAAAAAACTCTTTTTGTTAATTACAAGCTTAATTCCATTATCCTCAATCAACTCATCATCTTGTTTTTGGCTTTTGTCAAAGTCTAATTTATAGCTTAAACCAGAACAACCACCACTTTCTACACCTACCCTAACATAGCTAATACCTGCTTCTTCTGTTCCCAATAAATAAAGCAGCCTATTTCTTGCTGAATCACTGATTTTTATCATCTTATTTTCTTTAATCTAAATGAATGCAAAACTACAAAAATCTTCTCAAAGATTACTTATCTTTGCCTTATGAGTTTATTTGAAGAAAAAGACATAAAAACCACCCCAATTTCTGCATTTGGGGAATTTGCACTGATTGATCATCTGACCAAGGATGTTGAAATCAAAAATGAGAGCTCTTTTAAAGGAGTAGGAGATGATGCAGCCGTTATAGATATTGGCGATAAATTTCAGTTGGTAAGTACTGATTTATTAGTAGAAAAGGTACATTTTGATTTGGCATACACGCCATTGAAACATCTAGGGTATAAGGCAGTTGCAGTAAATGTATCTGATATTTGTGCTATGAATGGTAAGGCCAAGCAAATTGTAATCGGTTTAGCACTATCTAATCGTTTTCCTGTAGAAGCATTGGAAGAGTTGTATGCAGGTATCAATTTAGCATGCAAGCAGTATGGGGTTGATATTGTTGGTGGAGATACCACCTCTTCTACTTCTGGATTGATGATCAGTGTTACCGCAATAGGTGAGGTAGAAAAAGAGAAAATAATTTATAGGTCTGGTGCAAAAACTCATGATTTGTTGCTTTGTACTGGTGATTTGGGTGGAGCTTATTTAGGCCTACAACTTCTTAATAGAGAACAACAGATGTTTAAAGAAAATCCAAAAATGCAACCTGATTTGCAAGGGTATGAATATGTGTTGCAAAGACAACTAAAACCAGAAGCAAGAGTGGAGATACCAAAAAAACTAAAAGACTTAAACATCCTGCCCACCTCAATGATAGATATTTCTGATGGGCTTTCCTCTGAGGCATTGCATTTGGCCAAATCTTCAGATGTTGCCCTGCATATTTATGAAGACAAAATCCCTTTGGATATTAGCACCATCAATCTATCGGAAGAATTAAACCTCAACCCTATTTTATGTGCTTTAAATGGAGGGGAAGATTACGAACTATTACTTACTATTAGTCAGAAAGATTACGGGAAGTTAAAATCAGATGTTGATTTCACCATTATTGGTCATATTGCCGATAAATTAGAAGGAAGTAATTTTATCGCAAAAGATGGAAGCGTACACCCTTTAACTGCTCAAGGATGGGATGCTACAAAAATAGGATGAATACATAATAGTTGTACTGAAAATTAAATTTTTTATTATCAGACTATAAAGACCTATGAAGTTTGTTGTAAATCAGAGTAAACTTCACAAAACAGTGATTATAAATAGATAATATTATGAGCTGGTTAAGTTGGAAAAAGCGGCATCCCTCCCCTTTTTTTTCATAGTTTAGATTTGAGCCAAAGGTTATAATTAATTACATCTGTATCATCTGCTGCATCATCATCTATTGCTGTAATTAATGTTTGTACTTTGGTCAGCAGATTTTTATCTTGTTGCAAATTGTTGCAATAAATCAGTTTTGAAATAATTTCAATGAGATCGACATCTCTTTTGAAATCATCATTTTCTAAAATTTCCTTATAAACTCTTTTTATGTATTTCAGTCTACTTTCAATCTTGTCAAAATCCCCCAATTCAAAACGAATAATTAGAGATGCGATATAAATTTTGAACTGAAATGATTTTCCAATATCTACAAAATCGTCATGTAATAATAGGCGAGATAAATTCTTTATTGCCATACGGTATTTACCTTGGTCAAAATAAATTAAGGCCGTATTCAAATAAATAAAAACAGTGTAAGTTGGCAATTCCTTTATGATTGTATTTTTTCTAGCTTCTTCTAGTATCTTCAAAGCTTCTTTTTTATCCAAAACAGAGTAATTTATTACCAAAGCATTGTAATAATAAAAAAGGAATTTATCTCGCAAAAACCCACTATATTCATCCATGCCTTTTTTTAATATTTCTGCAAACTCCAAGGATTTTTTAAGCTTATGCGTTTTATAGAGACAATTAGTTAAATAGATTAGCATCATGAGTTTATGCTCATGATTGGTTTTGTTGAATATTTTATCGGTATTAAATTCTGTATATGTATGAAGTAAATAATCTTCTAAAGCTGCAAAATCGTGTTTTTGTAAAAGGATCCTGCTAATGGTTAAATATACCTTAAAACGAAATTTCGGACTTTTTGGAATGTCTTTGTTTTTTGCAAATTCTTTTACCGCTTTTTCTAACACATTGAGGATAGCATCATTTTTTCCAGAAAAATTTTGTGCCGTTTTTATCCTATAACTAGCTGCTGCTAAGATTTGATCAATCTCTTGAATTTGATCCAGCTTTAACTTATTTTCTTTTTGTTTAGCAATGTATTTCTCCACATCAATAGAGACCATATCATAAGAGAGCTTTATGATTTCTGCATAAATAATTGCTAGTAGTTCAAAGGCTTCAATTTGAAGCGCTTTACTTTCCGCTTTTTTCAAAAAATAAAAGGATAAATCCACATCACCCTTTCTTTTATAAACTCTTGAAAGTAAGACAGATTGCAGGGTGTATATATCTTTTTCACTTGGCAGATGCTGAAGCATCATGCTTTTGTTCAAATCCTTTAAAAGCCTATTTTTAAGTTGATAAAAAGCATTTTTATTACCTTTATAGAGTTTTTTGGCAATAAAGCTCTCATTATAATCTTCATCGTGTCGCTTTATATAATCGAAAAGCAAAACATCTTTCCGTTTTTTTTTACTATTTGTTCTCGAAGCAAAAAGCTTGTAAAATCTACTTTCTTCTTTGCTAAGTGTAGCAATTATTTTTTGCAGAATATTCATAAAAGAAGAATTTGAACGGCTAAGATAGAAATAAAATTTATTATAAAAAGTCGATTTTCTGAATATTTTGTTCGTATAATTGGTAAAATTGTAGTGTGAAAAAAAAAGCGCACATATTATCACTTATACTTTGCCTGTCAACTCTAGGTTTGAATGCCCAAAGCTCAATAGACTTAGGTTTTGGGCAGAACGCCATAAATATAACTGATACGGTTACAATTGGCGATAGCATTTGGTTCTCTTGCTGGGTGGTAAATAAAGGGGAGGATGTTCTAGCAGAAAATGTTCTAATTAAAGCGGCTAGATATGATGTCAACTTAGGTCTTGTAAGCAATAGGACTATTGGTGGTCAAGGACCAAATTTTATATACCCTAACGATAGTATTCAGTTTGTTCCAGAATTTTTATTTGAGGTAGTAACCAACCAAAATTACCTGCTTGGAGACAATATTGTTGTGATATGGCCAAAGGCAGATGTTCCTAATTCTATCGGGCAAACGAATCAGTATGTATATAAGAATCTGCATGTATTGTCTAATGCTATGTTATCAATTTCCGAGCAAAAAGTTAATGGCGCAAACTATTTTTATCCACAACCAGCAAAGGACAAGATATTCTTTAAAGCTTCAGATCAAATAACAGCTGTTAAGATATTTAATATTTTGGGTAAAGAAGTAGTAGCTTTTAACAATTTAACACCCTCAATTTCAATTGCTGAGCTTCCACAAGGATTGTACTTATTGAAAATACAGACAAAAAATAGGCAGGAAAAACTCCAAAAGCTAATAATCAAGCGATAATATCACACAAAAAAACAAGTTTAGATGCATAAGAATTATGCGTTCATCAGATCTTCAATTTCATCTGCTTCTATTGGAATTTTTTTCATCAAATCATCTGGGCCGTTTGTAGTAACTAGAATATCGTTTTCCAAGCGAACACCCAATCCTTCTTCTATAATATATATTCCAGGCTCACAAGTAAAAACCATACCTTCCTTCATGGGTGTTTCAAAACTCCCAACATCATGTACATCTAAACCTAAAGAGTGAGAAGTGCCGTGCATAAAATATTGCTTGTAAAGTGGATTTTCTGCATCTTGTTTTTGCACATCATGCTTGTCCAACAAGCCTAGCTTTATTAATTCCGCTTCCATAATTTTTCCTACTTCTTTGTTGTAGTCTTTAAAAAGTGTTCCAGGAACGAGCATTTTTGTGGCCTCTTTCATTACATGCAAAACAGCATTATAGACAGTCTTTTGTCTTTTAGAAAAACGACCATTTACTGGAACAGTTCGCGTTAAATCAGAAGCATAATTGGCATATTCTGCACCAAAGTCCATGAGTAAAATATCGCCATCTTTACAGGCTTTGTTATTGTCAATATAATGCAAAACACAAGAGTCAATACCTGAACCAATGATTGGTTCGTAAGCAAATCCTTTAGATCTATTTCTTAAAAATTCATGCATCAATTCTGCTTCGACCTCATACTCCATTATACCAGGCTTTATAAAAGGCAAAATTCTTCTCAGACCTTTTTCTGTAATATCACAAGCATTTTGCATCAAAGCAATTTCTATATCAGATTTTACATACCTGAGCTGGTGCATTATTAGTGCAGCTTCTTTAATTTCTTTGCCTGCAAATTTTTCACTAATCATCACCCTAAACCTATCATCTCTTGTCTGTACTTCAGACTTTGAGCGAGCATGCATATTTTTATTCAAATAAATAGCATCTGCCTTTTTAATCAACTCATCCAATTTATCCTCTAACTCACTAAGCCAAAAAACTGTTTTAATTCCAGAAGTATTAAAAGCCTCTTCTTTGGTTAGTTTTGATCCTTCCCAAATCGCAATTTCCTTATTGGTTTCTTTCAAAAATAAAACTTCTCGCATGTTTTCATCAGGATGATTTGGAAAAATCAGCAATATACTCTCCTCCTGATCAACTCCGCTTAACCAAAACAAATCACTGTTCTGACGAAAAGGCATTGAGCCATCAGAATTAGTTGGCATAATGTCATTTGCATTAAAAATAGCGAGCGCCCCTTTCTGAATTATAGCAGTAAGAGCTTTTCTATTTGTAATAAATAAATCATTATCAATAGGTAAGTATTTCATGCTTAATTTTTTTGAAAGTCAAAGATACTCAAATAGAGCAATTATTTATAATGATAATGAATAAGAAATTCTATTGCTTATTTCGGCAATGAACACTACCTTTGCTTTTGAAAAAATAGGGAAAATGACACAATCTTCAGTAGCCAGAAAATTCTTAATGGCCTTATCAGGCTTTTTTTTATTGGTATTTTTATTACAACACTTCATCATTAATTTGCTTTCTGTAATCAGTGCAGACTTATTTAATCAAGTATCTCATTTTATGGGAACAAATGGGATAGTACAATTTGTTTTACAACCTGTTTTATTATTTGGAGTTTTATTTCATTTAGGGATGGGCATCTATTTAGATATTCAAAACAAATCTGCCAGACCAATTAAATATGCAATGGACAAGCCCTCTGAGAATTCTTCTTGGGTAAGTAGAAATATGATAATAACTGGAGTAATGATAATGCTGTTTTTAGCGCTTCATTTTTATGACTTTTGGATTCCAGAAATTAAAGATAAATTTATAGATGGAAAATGGGATAATCCTACAAAATACTACCCTCATTTGCAGCATAAATTTCATGATTTAACAAGGGTAATTATTTACTGTGTTTCTTTTGTATTTTTATCACTCCATTTGTTACATGGATTTCAATCGGCATTTCAATCGGCAGGATTTAACCATAATAAATACACGCCAACAATTAAAAAAATAGGAAATTTATATGCTATAATTATTCCTGCAGGATTTGTATTTATTGCTTTGTTCCATTACTTTATTCAGTTATAAAATTTAAAAATAAACTATGTCAGTTTTAGATTCTAAAATACCAGACGGACCACTAAAAGACAAGTGGACTAATCATAAAAACAAGATTGATCTTGTAAATCCTGCTAATAAAAGAAATATAGATATTATTGTTGTAGGTACTGGTTTGGCAGGAGGTTCTGCAGCAGCTTCTCTTGCAGAAATGGGATATAATGTAAAGTCCTTTTGTTATCAAGACTCTCCAAGAAGAGCGCATTCTATCGCTGCGCAAGGAGGTATAAATGCAGCAAAAAATTATCAGAATGATGGGGATTCAGTTTACAGATTATTTTATGATACGGTAAAAGGAGGAGACTATAGAGCAAGAGAAGCAAACGTACATAGATTAGCAGAAGTATCAGCAAATATAATTGATCAGTGTGTTGCACAAGGAGTTCCTTTTGCTAGGGAATATGGAGGAGTATTAGATAACCGCTCTTTTGGCGGAGTATTAGTTTCCAGAACATTTTATGCTAAAGGGCAAACCGGTCAACAATTACTTTTAGGAGCTTATTCTGCAATGAACCGTCAGATTGCAAAAGGAAAAATAGAAATGTATAACCGTCATGAAATGGTTGAGTTAGTAACTATTGATGGAAAAGCAAGAGGAATTATTGCTAGAAATTTAGAATCAGGAGAATTAGAAAGACACTCTGCTCATGCGGTCGTAATAGCAAGTGGAGGATATGGAAATGTGTTTTTCTTATCTACTAATGCTATGGGATCAAATGTTACCGCAGCTTGGAAAATTCATAAAAAAGGAGCCTTTTTTGCTAATCCATGCTACACCCAGATTCACCCAACATGTGTACCAAGAAGTGGGGAACATCAATCTAAACTAACACTTATGTCTGAATCGTTAAGGAATGATGGAAGAATTTGGGTACCTAAAAACCTAGAAGATGTCAAGGCAATTAGGGAGGGTAAGCTTAAACCAACAGATATAAAAGAAGAAGATAGAGATTATTACCTTGAAAGAAGGTATCCATCTTTTGGAAATTTGACACCTAGAGACGTTGCTTCTAGGGCAGCAAAAGAAAGATGCGACGCTGGTTATGGAGTTAATAAAACAGGTGGGGCTGTATATTTAGACTTTTCTTCTGCAATAGAAAGATATGGAAAAGAGAAAGCTCTTTTACAAGGAATAGTAAATCCAAGTAAGCAAAAAATTACACAATTAGGAGAGAGTGTTGTAGAGGCAAAATATGGAAACTTATTCCTGATGTATGAGAAGATAGTAGATGATAACCCTTACAAAACTCCAATGATGATTTATCCAGCAGTACATTATACTATGGGAGGAGTTTGGGTTGATTATAATCTTATGACAACTATTCCAGGATGTTATTGTATAGGAGAGGCAAACTTTTCCGAACATGGAGCAAATAGGCTAGGAGCTTCTGCACTTATGCAAGGATTAGCAGATGGATATTTTGTACTTCCATATACTATTGGGGGTTATCTTTCAAACGAAATTAGAACAGGAAAAATTTCTACTGATTCTCCTGAATTTGATGAGGCTGAAAAATCAGTGTCTGACCAAATAGACAGATTGATGGGAGTTAAGGGAACAAAATCTGTAGATCATTTCCACAAACAATTAGGAAAAATTATGTGGGAGTATGTTGGGATGTCCAGAAATGAAGAGGGTCTTAAGAAAGCTATGACGGATATAAAGAAAGTGAGAGAAGAATTTTGGAAGGATGTGAGAATCCCAGGAGATAAAAATGAGATGAACTCAGAATTGGCAAAGGCAGGCAGAGTAGCAGACTTTTTGGAATTAGGAGAGTTATTTGCAAAAGATGCATTACATAGAAATGAAAGTTGTGGAGGTCATTTTAGAGAGGAGTCTGTTGAGCAAGATGGATTACAAAAAGGAGAGGCAAAAAGAGATGACGAAAACTTTTCCTATGTAGCAGCTTGGGAATTTAAAGGTGAACCTACTGATGCGATTTTACATAAGGAAAAATTAGAGTTTAATAATATAGAACTAAAACAAAGAAGTTATAAATAAGAAATTATGAATTTAACACTTAAAGTCTGGAGACAAAAAAACAGAGAAGATAAAGGCAGGTTAGAAAGCTACAATGTATCAGGAATTTCTGAACACGCTTCTTTTTTAGAAATGTTAGATATATTAAACGAACAATTAATTACGGAAGGGAAAGAACCTGTTGCGTTCGATTATGATTGTAGAGAAGGTATTTGCGGTATGTGTTCTTTGTATATAAATGGGGAGGCTCATGGTCCTGATAGAAAAGTAACTACTTGTCAATTACACATGCGGATGTTTAATGATGGAGATACTATTTACATAGAACCATGGCGTTCTATTGCCATGCCAGTAATAAAGGATTTAATTGTTGATAGATCTTCTTTTGAGAGAATACAACAAGCGGGAGGTTTTGTTTCCGTAAATACCTCTGGGAATACGCAAGATGCAAACGCCTTACCAATTCCTAAAATGAACGCAGATAAAGCGTTTGATGCCGCTACATGTATTGGTTGTGGAGCTTGTGTTGCTACTTGTAAAAATTCCTCTGCTATGTTGTTTGTAGCTGCTAAAGTTTCTCAGTATTCTTATCTACCACAAGGGCAAGTAGAACGAAAGGAAAGAGTGTTGAATATGGTAGAACAAATGGATAAGGAAGGATTTGGAAATTGTACGAATACTGGGGCCTGTGAAATAGAATGTCCTAAGGGAATTTCTATTGAATATATTGCCAGAATGAATAAGGAATACCTTTCAGCAAGTTTATCTTCAGAAGATTAGATTGAAATAATCTTTTATGCAAGAGGGATTACATATCAGCATTGTTCAAGCCAATTTACATTGGGAAAACAAAAAAGAAAATCTTGCACACTTTTCCGCTTTTTTAAAGAATGTCGATTATACAGACATCATCTTACTTCCTGAAATGTTCAATACCGCTTTTTGCCCTAAGAAAATCACTCTTGCAGAAACTATGGATGGGGAAACTGTAAGTTGGATGAAAACAATTGTACAGCAAAAAAAATGTGCAATTGCCGGAACACTAATGATCCGAGAATCGGATAAAGTGTATAACCGATTGGTTTGGATTTCAAAAGAAGGAGTTGTTACTACTTATGATAAAAGGCATTTATTCTCACTAATTAAAGAAGATCAAACACTTACAAAAGGGAAGGAGCGCTTAATTGTAGAGTTAGATAGATGGAAAATTTGCCCACTTATTTGTTACGATTTGCGTTTTCCGGTTTTCAGCCGCAATAATATAGATTATGATCTTTTAATCTATTTGGCCAATTGGCCAATAAAAAGAATTGATGCTTGGGACACTCTTTTAAAAGCGAGATCCATAGAAAACCAGTGTTATACAATTGGGGTAAACAGAGTTGGAGAAGATGGAAATGGAGTGCCTTTCAATGGGCATACAAAAGGATTTGATGCTTTCGGAAATGAAATTTTATTTGCAAAGGAAAATCAAGAAGAGCTACTTCAAATAATAATCAATCTTGATAATTTGAGATTAAAAAGAAGGCAAATGAATTTTTTGCAAGATAGAGATGATTTTACTTTAATCTAAATTCCACTCTAATTCCAAATCCCAATTCGAACGAATGGTAATTTCATTAGGATAATTAACTACTTTTTCTGCCTGAATTTTTTCTTGAAAACTTCCAGTATTCCACTTGCCGTCACTATTGCCGTCAAGTATGTATTTTAATTGGTAATTACCTGCATTTAATCCGGTTAAAGAGTAAGGAGTTTGAGCAAAAATAAATTCACTAACTACCTTTTCATTTTGCAATAACTGAAAAATAGCAGGGACATTACTAGCACTTTTAATTAGTAAATTTCCGGAAAGAGATTTTTGCTGTTCAGTACTATCGTTAACTATAATACTATCAGCAGGAATGTTAGTCGCGTCAAGCAGCATTGAGCTATCCACGCCCACTATAGGGTCAAAAGCAAAAAGAGAGATAAAACTGTCCTGTTCGGCATTTACTGAACTTTGTAAAAATGCAATTTTTTCTCCTTCATTGTAAATGAAATCAAAATCAGTTAAGGCTACCATTTTGTAGTTCGTTGTTTTCAAATTTGGAAAAATAAACATCCCATTTTCGTCTGTTTTTGCAACATAATTAGGTTCTTCCTTAAAAATAGCAGTGTCATTTCTACTTTTATCAAAAAGCATAACCCATGCATTTTCTATCGCTTTCAAAGTGTAAGCATCTTTCAGTTTTCCAATTAAAGTTAAGCTGTCAATTTGTTCAGCTGTAGAGAAAGTGTAGTTAAGAGTGTCTAAAACATTTTCTTCATTCAAATCTTTTATGCATTTGTTTAACGCAATGTAATAAGTAGTGTTTTGAGCAAGTGTATCATCCAGGGTTAACGTTAATATTGTTCCTTTAATTATTTTCTGTATACCCTTATTAATTGGGGGTGAGATGTAGAAATTTTCTTCCCAGTTATTCAATACGATAAATTCGTCAAACCTAAACTTAACTTCTACTAGGTTTTCATCTTCAACAACTTCAATAATGTTAAATAGTTTTGGAGCGTCAACATCTTTCTCCCCTCCAGTTGGGGCAACCATATTGGCACAACCGATAAGCAAGCTACAAGCACTAATTATAAGAATGAAATTTTTCATCAATACAAAGATAATTTAATTAGGTAATCGTAATAGTGGCAAGACTTATTTTAAGACCCTCAATTTCCAATAGTTTTTGTACACATACTTCCAATGTTGAGCCAGTTCTAATCACATCATCTAATATGTAATATGTTTTAAGGATAATCATAAAGCGATATACACAACTTAAAGCCAAGAAAAAACCCGCCAATTTGGCGGGCTTTTTATCTATTTATATTCTATGATTAGCCACATTTGCTATAACCACAATTTACACACTTCAAACAGCCTTCTTCATATACTATACATCCATCTGTGCATTCAGCACAAACTTTATCATTAACTTTTGTTCCGTCTGGAATAAAAGTTTTCAAAGCTCTTACCACTCCGCTTTTCCAAGTATTGATATTGTCATCATAGAGGTTCATTTTACCAATTAAATCTACTACATAATGGAGAGGCATTCCATGGCGTAAGACACCTGAAATTAGCTTTGCATAATTCCAAAACTCTTTATCGAATGATCTAGATAATCCGCCCATAGTGATTTTATAACCTTCTTTATCTTCATATTGAAAATCGTATTGTGTAGCCCCATCTTCTCTTTTATTTTTAATTACCCATCCGTATTCTATTGATTGAGGAAGAACAAATACATCTTCAGTTTTACCTGTAAAAATTTCATAAGGACGACCATTCAAAAGACCCACAACGGCAATCCATTTTTCTTTATTGTTTTGAAAACGAACTAACTTTGCATCTAATCGTTTTGGACGGGAAGGCGCTTTAGTTTCTTTAAACTCTGAGTTTTCAAGTACATCCTCTTTTTTATCCTCAGCAGAAACTAAAACACCAGATCTTGAACCATCTCTATATACCGTGATTCCTTTCAACCCTTTGTGCCAAGAATCCAAATAAATATCACTTACCTTTTCAAGCGATACATCATTAGGTAAATTAATTGTTGAGCTTATAGAATGCGTCACATATTTTTGGACTACCGCTTGCATTTCCACACGCTTAATCCAATCAATTTCTGGAGCTGTACTGCCCGCATAAGGACTTTTAGTAATGTCAGTTTCTCCAGATATTTCCATCCACTTTTTAAGGTTGTGATGATAAACAGTAAACTCTTGCCACTTGTCTCCTGAATCATCTATAAAATCTACTTTTTCTTCAGTATCTTTTTCATTCAGCTTTCTTCTTCTTTTATAGTGCGTCATGAATACGGGCTCAATTCCTGATGAAGTTTGCGCAAGCATACTTAAAGTTCCTGTTGGAGCTACTGTGCTTATTGAGATATTTCTTCTGCCATGCTCCATCATTCTTTCATACACATCTGGTAATTCTTTTTCAAGCATTTGTACAAACTCTGATGTTTTTTCAATTTCAGCATCAAAACCAACAAAACTACCCCTTGCAAGTGACATGTCGATTGAACTATCAAACTCAGCCCTACACTTTTCTTTCATAATCTCATCAACTTTTGCAATGGCTTCATCAGAATCTATTGCCATACCAAGAGCAGCCACCATATCGGCAAGAGCAGTAAACCCTAGACCTGTTCTTCTACCTTCTTCTCCAGTTTTTAAGAGCAATTCCCATGTTTCTTTTTCAACTCCTTTTATATTTTCTGGCTCATCATCAGCATCTACTTTTGCTAGAATTCTTTTAATGGCTTCTGTTTCCAAATCAACCAAATCATCCATCAACCTTTGCCCTTCATAAGTTGCTTTGTAGAAGTTTTCCATATTAAACTTGGCATCTTTTGTAAATGGCTTTTCCACAAACTTAAGCAGATTGATTGCAATTAACCTGCAACTATCTCCTCCTTGCATAGCAATTTCCGAACAAGGATTAGTAGAGGTGTTTTCATAGCCAGGGTATACAGAAGAGGTAGAATACCAATGTTGTCTGTCCCAGAAAATAAGCCCAGGTTCAGCAGTATTGTGCGCACATTCTATTATAGTATCCCAAAGTTCTTTGGCTTTTATGGTTTTAGTAAATTTAGGATTATCATCATCTATAGGCCACTTATGCGTATATTCAGTATCATTCTCAACTGCTTTCATAAATTCATCTGATAGGCGAATAGAAATATTAGCTCCAGTTACCTTTTGCAAATCTTGCTTAATTGTAATAAAATCCTCAATATCAGGATGTGCAATATCCATAGAAAGCATTAAAGCGCCTCTTCTTCCATTTTGCGCTACCTCTCTTGTGGTGTTAGAGAATCGGCTCATAAATGAAACTGCCCCAGAAGTACTTCCTGCAGCATTTGAAACCTTAGCGCCAGCAGGCCTTAAATTTGAAATGTCTACACCCACTCCACATCTTCTTTTGAATAATTGTGCTAATTGCTGATCGGTATAAAAAACACCCCCATACGAATCGTGCAGTTCAGGCACAACTATACAATTAGAAAGAGAAGCTAATTTATAGTGATTACCAAGCGAACTCATGACACTGCCTTGTGGTATGATGTAGCCGAAGCCTTTAAAAAGGTTGTAGATTTTTTCTTCATTAAGTGGACCTCTTTTTTGTCCGTATTCTGAAAGGAATTTTGCGCCACCATTTAAATCATATCTTAAGGCGTAGTCATTTTCAATTCTTGCAAATTCTCTAGCCATTCTTTTGTGCATATCATCAGGAGATAACTCTACAAATTTTCCACTATCATTAGTCATGGCATATTTATTCATCCAAGTAGTAGCAGCTAATTCATCCCCATTGAAATAATTGATACACTCCTTTAGAACTTCATCATAATCGTAACTTTTTATTTTTGCATCTTTTGCAAAAACTTCCTCTGTGGTTTTGGTTTGTACTGTCATTTTTGGCTCTAGATTATAAAAGTTGTATATATTTTACTGTTAAATTAGTGATACAATTTTACCAAAGAATAAAACCCTAATCACAATAACTGAAATTGTTTTTTAACAATTTTTTCAACTGCTATTAAATTTTGAAATCCTACTCTATAATTGATAATACGGGTGAAAATAAGCGAATTTATTTTGTGAAATAAGAGGAAAAAAAATGGGATAGAATGTAATAAAAATATTTCATTTAAGCAATAGCTTTTGACAAAATACTTTCAAACAATTTTCTTCCGTTTGTGCTATTCAGCTCAATGTCAGCAGCACGCTCGGGATGCGGCATCATACCAAAAACATTAAGGTCTTTATTACAAACCCCAGCAATATTTTGAATGGATCCATTAGGATTTGAACTGTCAGTTACTTGCCCACTTTCATCACAGTACTTAAAAAGAATTTGCTCATTGTTTTCTAGATCTTGAATGGTTTCTTGACTAGCAAAATACCTACCTTCTCCATGAGCAATAGGAATTTTTATCGGACGCTCTCCAATCATATTGGTCACTATAGTATTATCAGACATTGTTTTTAAGTACACATTTTTGCAAATGAATTTGTGATTTTTATTGGATAATAGCGCCCCAGGTAAAAGCCCTGATTCGCAAAGTATTTGGAAGCCATTACAGATACCCATTACGTAGCCGCCCGCATTTGCAAAACCAATAATCTCGTTCATAATGGGTGAAAATTTGGCAATAGCCCCAGAGCGTAAATAATCCCCAAAAGAGAAACCTCCTGGTAAGATTATAAAGTCACAGCCTTGCAAATCATGGTCTTTATGCCAAAGCTTTACCACTTGTTTTTTCATGATGCTTTCCAGCACATATACTATATCCATATCGCAATTAGAACCAGGAAAAATAACTACTCCAAATTTCATATTTTTCATTTTTAATAATGGGGCAAAAGTAAATAATTAAATAGAAAGTCGATAATAAAAAGATGTGATTAGAAAAAGAAAAAATAATATCTCGGTTAACCTTGTTTGTTTTGAATACACAAAAAAGTTTGCCACTATAACAGCAATGGGTGTAAGGGTTAAAAAATAGCTGTTATCAAAATTGATAAATACCAACAAAAGCAAATAAGCAAGGATAATAAAAAAAGATTTTCTTGAGCGAATACTTTTTTTATACATCCAAAAGAACAGCTCTAAAAAGGATAATATAATTATAGTAGCCGTAACTATATACCAAGCTAATTCAGCATAAGCTAACTTACTAAATGTGGGTAAATTTAGAGTAGGGAGCTTGTAAGCTGGTAGGCTATAATTAAAAGCAAAATCAAAAAGAAAAGTGTAAATCCAATACAAAAGTATAGGAAGTGCTAATCCAATTATAGCAATCAGAAAACTTCTCCATGTCAAATTATTATAAGTCAGAAAAGCAACTAAAATAAGCGGGGAAAGCAATATAACATCAGTATAAAAAAGTGCAATAACAGATAATAAAAAATTGGCATTAAAAGCTAATGAAAATGGCTTGTCTTTTTGAAAACATGCAAATACAGTATTGAGGTAAAAAATCAAAAGAAAAGAAACAAGCCAAGCATCTGCCTGAGAAAGAGAAGGAGTGCAAAGCAACAAAAATACTGGTGCTACCACCAAACTACTTTTCTTTATAACATCTTTTTCGTAAATTAAATTATTAAGACCAACCGATTGTAAAATCGGAAGTAAAATACCCAATAAAAATACAGTTTTTGAGTTGAAAAAAGCATGACTATAAAAATCATCAATAGCATGCTGAAAAATAGGTAATAAACAAAACAGTACTGCAAGCAGCATGTAAAATATAATTGTAATGGACCTTGTTGTTTTTAGTTGGCTTAAGAGCATTTGTTGTTATAAAATAATTACTTTTGCCAAAGTATTTTAAATTTTAAATTATGAGTAATATTTGGTACGCAATTGGTGATTTTTTTGAATATATCTTTGGGTTTATGCCAATGATCGGCAATAGCATTAATTATGTTTATATAGTAGTTATTACTGTATTTTTAATTGTTTGGACAAATGAAATGATAAAGCATAAAAAGAACAACCAAGAGCACGGTTCATCATAAATCAAAGCCGATATCTTTTCTATAATATTTTCCTTCATAGCTGATTTTTTCAGCATTTTTAAATGATTTTGAAAGGGCATTTTCAATGTCTTTCCCAAATGAGGTTATTGCTAGCACCCTTCCTCCATTTGTTAAAATAGCCTCTCCACTGCTTTTTGTTCCCGCATGAAAAGCGATACTATTTTCCACATCCTCAAGCCCAGTAATAACTTTCCCTTTTTCGTATTTTTCGGGATAACCTCCAGAAACTAATATCACAGTAGTTGCAGTATCTTCGTTAATATGCAGATCTTTTTCACTAAAAGTGCCATCTCCAATTCCTTTGAATAGATGCACTAAATCTGACTTTATTCTAGGAATTACAACTTCTGTTTCCGGATCGCCCATACGCACATTGTACTCAATTACTTTTGCTTCTTTCCCTTCCAATATTAGCCCAATAAAAATAAAACCTTGATAAAGAATACCCTCTTCTTTTAAACCATCAATAGTAGGCTTAATTATTTCTGTTTCTACTTTTTCCATAAAAAACCTATCAGCAAATGGCACAGGAGAAATGGCGCCCATCCCACCAGTGTTCAAGCCAGTATCTCCCTCTCCAATTCTTTTGTAATCTTTGGCAGAGGGAAGTATTTTGTAAGAGTTACCATCAGTAAGTACAAAAACAGAAAGTTCAATACCACTTAAAAACTCTTCAACAACTACCTTGCTACTGGCTTTTCCAAATTTAGCATCAGCAATCATGGACTTTATTTCTCTTTTAGCATCCTCTAAATTATCTAATATTAAGACTCCTTTTCCAGCAGCTAATCCATCAGCTTTCAATACATATGGAGGGCTTAAACTTTCCAAAAAAGCATAACCTTCCTCCAAATTCTCCTTATTAAAAGATTGATATGCAGCAGTAGGAATATCATATTTTTGCATAAACTCTTTTGCAAATTCTTTGCTCCCTTCTAATCTTGCCCCTTCTTTTGAAGGACCTATAACGATTATATGTTGTAGGGATTCGTCAGCTTTAAAGAAATCAAAAATGCCATTAACAAGCGGATCTTCAGGACCAACTACTAGCATTTCTATCTCTTCATTTATTGCAAATTTTTTCAATGCTTCAAAATTATTTACTGGAATATCAACATTTGTCCCAATCTGAGCTGTGCCTGCATTTCCAGGCGCAATAAATAATTTATTGCATGAACTAGATTGTGTAATTTTCCATGCAAAAGCATGCTCTCTTCCTCCACTTCCTATTAATAATATTTTCATTTAAGTTGTTGTTTCATATAATTTTCCGTTAAAAAAATTTCAATTTTTATATTTATATAGTCCATTGATTATTGTTCCAAAGCAATCATTAACTCCTCAGTCATTTCCAAATTATGAAATACATTTTGTACATCATCATCTTCCTCAAACTTATCAATCATATTGAGTACCGTTTTTGATTTATCTACTTCTAATGCTTTAGTTGAATTCGGAATTCTTTGCAATTCTGCTGATTGTAATTCTACACCTAATTCTTCTAGTTTTTTTTGCATTGCACTGAAATCGGAAAAATTGGTATACGCCAACACAATTTCACCCTCTTTTTCCAATTCTTCTAAACCTACATCAATCAACTCCATTTCAAACTCTTCCAATTCCATACTTACCTTTTCAGCAGCAATTGTAAAAACACCTTTCCTGTCAAAAATAAATTCCAAAGAGCCATTAGTCCCTAAGTTCCCGCCATACTTTGAAAAAATCGCACGAATATTAGCCACAGTTCTATTGTTATTGTCAGTAGTACACTCAACAAATACCGCTACTCCATTGGAAGCATAACCTTCAAAAGTCACTTCTTCATAAGAAGTGCCATCAGCACCAGAAGCTTTTTTTACAGTCCTTATAATGGTGTCCTTTGGCATATTGGCACCTTTTGCATTTTGCATAGCAGTTCGTAATCTAGGATTGGTATCAGGATCTGAACCGCCTTCTTTTACAGCAACTGTCAATTCCTTAATAATGCGTGTAAAAATCTTTGAGCGCTTAGCATCTTGTGCTCCTTTCCTGTGCTTGATATTTGCCCATTTACTATGTCCTGCCATAAGTTGTTTTTTTCAAAAATAAAAAATTAATCATCTAATTTAAGCACGGCTAAAAATGCATTTTGAGGAATCTCTACACTACCAACTTGACGCATTCTTTTTTTACCCTTCTTTTGTTTCTCTAGCAACTTTCTTTTTCTGGTGATGTCACCTCCATAACATTTTGCTGTTACATCTTTCCTCAAAGCTTTTACCGTTTCCCTTGAAATAATTTTAGAACCAATTGCCGATTGTATAGCAATATCGAACTGTTGTCTTGGAATTAATTCTCTTAACTTTACACAAATTTTTCGACCAAAAGTATAGGCATGATCTCTATGGATAAGTGAGGAAAGAGCATCTACTTGATCTCCATTCAGTAAAATATCCAATTTAGCCAAATTTGATTGTCTATAATCTAAAGGATGATAGTCAAATGAAGCATAGCCTCTTGAAATGGTTTTCAGTTTGTCATAAAAATCAAAAACAATTTCGCCAAGCGGCATTTCAAAAGTAAGCTCAACCCTATCAGTTGTAAGATAGACTTGATTTTTCAACTCCCCTCTTTTTTCAATACAAAGCGTCATAATTGCGCCAACAAAATCAGCTTTAGTAATAATTTGTGCTCTAATGTAAGGCTCCTCTACATAATCTAAAACACTAGCCTCAGGCAAATCGGACGGATTATTAATCGCTGCTTTTTCTCCCTTTGTTGTATAAGCAAAATAGGAAACATTGGGCACAGTTGTAATCACTGTCATGTCAAACTCTCTCTCCAATCTTTCCTGAATAATCTCCATATGCAACATTCCTAGAAAGCCACATCTAAACCCAAAGCCTAGAGCGGAGGAAGATTCCGGCTCATAAGTGAGTGAAGCATCATTAAGCTGTAACTTTTCCATTGAGGCTCTTAATTCTTCATAGTCATCTGTGTCAACTGGATAAATGCCAGCAAAAACCATGGGTTTAACATCCTCAAATCCTTGAACAGCTTCTGTGGCTGGATTTTCTACAGAGGTTATTGTGTCACCAACCTTTACTTCTCTTGCATCTTTTATCCCTGAAATAATATAGCCAACCTCTCCAGTACTCATCAGTTTTTTTGGCTCTTGTTTGAATTTCAAAGCCCCAATTTCATCAGCAAAATACTCTTTACAAGTAGCGATAAATTTTACTTTATCTCCTTTTTTCAATGTACCATTTAATATTTTAAAATAGGCTTCAATTCCCCTAAAAGGATTGTAAACCGAATCAAAAATCATGGCTTGCAAAGGTTTGTTTTTATCTCCAACAGGAGCAGGTACTCTTTCTACAATGGCATCTAATATTTTCTCAATACCAGTGCCAGTTTTAGCGCTTGCCTGAATAATTTCTTCTTCTTTACAGCCAATCAAATCAATAATTTGATCGGCCACCACTTCAGGTTCAGCAGAAGGCAAATCTACCTTATTTACAATGGGTATAATTTCCAAATCGTTCTCCAATGCCAAATATAAATTGGAAATAGTCTGTGCTTGAATACCTTGGGCAGCATCAACTATTAATAGTGCTCCTTCACAAGCAGCAATGGAACGAGACACTTCATAAGAAAAATCTACATGCCCAGGAGTATCAATCAAATTGAGTGTATAACCTTTATACTCCATCTGCATTGCATGGCTTTTAATGGTAATTCCCCTTTCTCTTTCCAAATCCATATCATCTAAAAGCTGCTCTTGCGCATCTCTTTTGGTAACCGCTCCAGTTTTTTCTAATAACCTATCAGCAAGCGTACTTTTTCCATGGTCGATATGGGCGATTATGCAAAAATTTCTAATTGTATTCATGGATTGCGAAAATATAGTTTTCAAAACATTATTGCTGAAAATTATTGCTGAAAATTACTTTTTTTGCAGCTATCTCAACTTTGGATTTCGTTCCAAGCAAAATAGCGCGATTGTCATTCAAATGTCCAGCAGGGAAACCAAAGCAAATCGGAAAATCAAATTCATTGGTATGCTCTAGAATGATTTGCTCAGCAGATTTACCAAAAGGAATATCATTATCATTCATATCATTCATTCCACCCACTATTATTGCTCTGAGCTTTTCAAACTTTCCATTTCTTTTCAAATTCATCATCATCCTATCAATATGATACAGATACTCATCTAAATCTTCAATAAATAATATTTTTCCAGCTGTATTGATATCAGAATTTGAGCCCAGTAAGGAATAAAATATAGAAAGGTTTCCGCCTACAATTTCCCCTTCAGCAATGCCCAATTTATTAAAAGGGTGAGTGTCGTATTCAAGAATGCTTGTGTATCCAAAAAGGGTCTTTTTCAAACTTTCCAAAGCTTGTTTTGTGTTTGTCAAAAAATTTATTGGCATAGTGGCATGCATAGTGGCAACTCCCAAAGTATTTAAATGTGAATGCAAAACCGTCACATCACTATATCCGATTATCCATTTAGGATTTTTGATAAGTTTTGAAAAATCAATTTTATCAATAATTTGCACAGTTCCATAGCCGCCTCTTGCACACAAAACAGCTTTAATTGACTCATCATCTATCATTCTTTGCAAATCGGAAGTTCTTTGCAAGATATCTCCGGAAAATTGATTGTCCTCTTCAAATAGATTAGCGCCCAACTTGATTTTTAAGCCCCAACTTTCAATTATATTTATTGCTGGCTTTAGTTCTGCTAAACTAATTTTTCGAGCAGTAGAAACAATACCAATTGTATCGCTTTTTTTTAATTTAGGTGGAATAATCATTAATGTAGTTAAAAACTTATCTTTGCTAAAATAAATTTTTTCTGAGAGAAATGAGCAAAAAAAGATACACAGTTACATCAGCACTTCCTTATGCAAATGGACCTTTGCATATTGGGCATATTACGGGGGCCTATTTGCCGGCGGATATCTATGTTCGATATTTGAAAGCAAAAGGACATGATGTAGTTTTTGTTTGTGGATCAGACGAGCATGGAGCTGCCATTACTTTGCGCGCGAAAAAAGAAGAAGTTTCTGCTCAAGAAATAGTAGATAAATATCATGAAATCAATAAAAAATCATTTCAAGATTTTGGAATAGATTTTGATATTTACCATAGAACTTCAGACAAATTACATCACCATACGGCTCAAGAATTTTTCAAAACATTAGAAGGAAAAAGTGTTTTTTCCAAGAAAACAACTGAGCAATTTTATGATAAAAAATACAAACAGTTTTTAGCTGATAGATATATAATAGGCACCTGTCCTAAATGTGGACATGATCATGCTTATGGTGATCAATGTGAAAAATGTGGTAGTGCTTTAAGCCCTGAAGAGTTGATAAATCCTAAATCGACTTTGAGTGGAAATAGCCCAATAAAAAAAGCAACATCTCACTGGTATTTACCAATGCAGCATCATGAAAAGTGGCTGAAAGATTGGATTGAAAAAGGAGTGCTTGATGGAGCAGATCATCACGATACAAAGCAGTGGAGAAGCCAAGTGCTTGGACAGTGCAAATCTTGGATTGATGCAGGATTGAAGGAAAGGGCAATGACAAGGGATTTGGATTGGGGCGTAAAAGTGCCTGTAGAAGATGCTGAAGGGAAAGTACTTTATGTTTGGCTAGATGCACCTATTGGATACATTTCTGCAACAAAACAGTGGGCTGCTGATAATGGAAAAAATTGGGAAGATTATTGGAAATCAGAAGGAACTCAGTTGGTGCATTTTATTGGAAAAGATAACATTGTTTTTCACTGTATGATTTTCCCTATTATTTTGAAAGCACATGAAGGTTATATTTTGCCTACTAATGTGCCAGCTAATGAGTTCTTAAATTTGGAAGGGGAGAAGCTATCTACTTCACGAAATTGGGCAATTTGGTTACATGAATATTTGTTAGATTTTAAAGGGCACGAAGACGCATTACGATATGTACTTTGTGCAACAGCTCCTGAAAGTAAAGATACCGATTTTACTTGGGCAGATTTTCAGGCTAGAAACAACAATGAGTTGGTTGCTGTTTTTGGGAACTTCATTAATAGAGTGGTGGTGCTTACAAGCAAATATTGGGATGGGGTTGTCCCCTTACAAAATGAGTTAGATGCTTATGACAAAGAAGTCTTGGAAAAGCTCGAGAGCTTTCCAAACAAGATTGGAGAGGCAATTGAAAAGTTCAAATTTCGTGAAGCACTTGCTGAACTGATGAATTTAGCAAGGCTTGGTAATAAATATCTTGCTGATACTGAGCCATGGAAATTGAAAAAAACTGATGAGGAAAAATCCGAAACCATAATGCATATTGGCTTACAAATTGCCGCATCACTAGCAATATTATCAGCTCCATTTATGCCTTTTTCATCTGATAAATTGAAAGATCTATTGGGTTTGAAAAACATCAATTGGAATGATGCAGGAACAAATTTTGTTGCTGCTGGACACCAAATCAATAAGCCTGCTCATTTATTTCAAAAAATTGAGGATGATAAAATTGAGAAGCAAATAATAAAACTAAAAGCGAATAAGGCATTTATTTAAGAGCAATAAATAACTATATTAGCAACTCAAATTTTATATTATGAAAGGACTATGTTTGTTAGCAATGGCTATTGTGAGTTCATCTTTTATTATGGCACAATGTAATGGACGTTATCAGACTGAAATTTTTACTAGTGTTACTACTACTACAGTTAACTACTCAGATGTTTTCCTGAATTCTAGTTCCCATGAAATGGATATTTACACACCTGATGGAGATACAGAAAAAAATAGGCCGCTTATTTTATATATGCATGGAGGAACTTTTTATGCAGGATCTAAATCTAATACTGATTGTATAGATTTTTGTAAAAGTATGGCAAAAAGAGGTTATGTCACCGCGTCTTTAAATTATAGATTAGCCAATATAATTTCGTTTATAGCAAGCAATGAAACACAATATGAAACTGTTCTTAAAGCTGTTTCAGATGTTAAATCTGCTATTCGTTATTTTCGAAAAGATTTTGCAAATGGGGATACTTACGATATTGATCCTAACACTATTTTTGTTGGAGGATATTCTGCAGGAGCAGTAATAGCGGTACATTTAGCTTATATTGATGCAACATCAGATCTTCCCACATCACCTATAAATGTACAATCAATCGTAAATACTTTGTCTCCAACTTATGGCCTTGAAGGTGATGCTGGTAATTATGGGTTTTCTTCATCTGTAAATGGAGTTATAAGTTTTGCAGGAGGTATAAATGATGTTAATTGGATAGATGCTAATGACGAACCTTTGGTAAGTTTTCAGGGGACATCCGATGTCACCGTTAATTACAATTGTGGGCCAGGGCAAAATATATCAACTATCTTGACATTATGCGGATCTGGAGAAATGCATCCACAAGCAGATAATGTTGGAGTGTTAAATGATTATTTAAGTTTTAGTGGCACAAATCATCAGTGGGCTGCTTCTGGAAATCTTAATCCTAAATTCATGCAAGCTTTAGATTTTACAACTAATTTTTTATACCCATTACTTCCATGTAATCAAACTACTTCAATTTCAGGTGATGCAAATCAAGAAAAAGAATTGCTTCGGATCATCGACGTATTAGGCAGAGAAGGATTTGGAAAAAAGAATATTCCGCTGCTTTATTTTTATACAGATGGAACAGTAGAGAAAAGAATAGTTATAGATTAAAAATGAAAAGATCGCTTTTAATCTTATTTTGTTTTTCTGTACTTTTCCATTCATGCAAGAAAGAGGAGGGTCATCAACCATATTTAATTGATAGCCTTTCTCAAAACACTCAGTTTCTTATAGAAGTTTCAGGCTTTGAAAATACAGATGGAAATTTAGCAATTTCAATTAGTAGCAACTCAACACAATTTGATTCTGAAACTCAAACTTATAGAGATACCGTAATTAATATTGTGAGTAGTAATATGAATATCACTATTGACGGTATTACTGCAGGCACATATGCGGTGAGCGTTTTTTATGATGAGAATCAAAATAATACACTTGATTTTGCAGGTGTTTTCGGAATTCCTCAAGAAGGGTTTGGATTTTCAAATAACCCAGATATAGGGTTTTCTAAGCCAGATTTTAATGATTGTAAATTTGTGATTGAAAATGGGCAGACCCTTGTTGTTCCAATTACTTTGGAGTATTTCTAATTTTGTTCGTGATATGAAAAATAAACTTTGGGTACTAATTCTTATTGGTTTAGCTATTACTTTTTTAGGAGTGGTTACCAAAAAATTCTTTTTTCTTCTTCTAATATTACCTCTTACTTTATTTTATAAAAAAGAAGAATAAAAATTAATCCAAAATCAACTTTTTGTCAACCGTTCCATCATCATACAAATAAAATAGTGGAATTCCTTCTTCTGCCTTGCTGGTACGCCCAAGTACATCTGTAATTTTTATCAGCTTTCTATTATTTTTTGGGCGAATATCCGCTACTCCACTTACAGTAGAATAAACATAAAACTCATATTCCGCCCTTTGCGGATTTAGCATTAGGGCATCATTATTTTCTGCACGAATGTAAAATTTTATATCATTCCCACTCCCCTGAAAAGGCAGAAGTAGAGATTATTAACTTGGATTGCAATATTTTGATCTTTGTTGAAGTAAAAATTCGATCTACAGCTTTTTTTGGAGCTCAGCAAAATTTTTTCTAAAAAACAAGAAGAGCTTTTCAAAATAGCAGCAGAAGCCTATTTAGAAGAAAATGATATTTATAATGAAATTCGCTTTGATGTTTATGGAATAATCCTAGCTGTGCAAAAAACTAAAATTGAGCACTTTAAAGATGCATTTTAACCTTTTACATTCCCTATCTTTGCAAAAATTTTGATAATGGTACAAAGGGGAAAAACTTCATTCCGAAAAAAACAGAAAGCAAAAAAATCATCTTCAGATGGTTTGATAAGGCTTAACAAATACATTGCAAATGCAGGGATTTGTAGTCGTAGGGAAGCCGACACTTTAATAGAAGCGGGAGTAGTAAAAGTAAATGGGAAAGTCATTACCGAAATGGGCTATAAGGTAAGCCCAACAGATGAGGTGCGCTTTAATGATAGCCGATTAAAAACCCAAACGGAAAGATACCTTCTTTTGAATAAGCCTAAAAATTACAGTGGAAGAAAGCAAAATTCTCCAAAGAAAAAAGATGTGTTTCAATTGATAAAAGGAGCATGCAAAGAAAGTATTTTGCCTACTTGCCGATTAGCTAAGAATGCAACTGGCTTGCTGCTTTTTACCAATGATAGCTTGATGGTAAAAAAACTGAGTAATCCTAAAAAAAGAGTGAAAGAAATTTTCCATTTGCATTTGGATAAAAAACTCTTAGCAGCAGATTTAAATAAAATTCAAAAAGGATTAACAATTAATGGAAGGAAAATCATCCCCAATCGTATTTCTTACATTGAAAATAAAGATAAAAATGAGGTGGGTATTGAGCTAAATAGTGGAGGAGTGAAAGGTGTAAATATAATTTTTGAACAATTAGGATATAAAGTTTCCTTAATTGACAGGGTGTTTTATGCAGGACTCACAAAGAAAGATTTACCAAGAAAAAAGTATCGTTTTTTAACGGCAGATGAAATTAATCTTTTAAAAAGAATCTAAACTTTTATATGGCTTTGCTTCAAAATTTCGTTATTGATTTTATAACAAAGGTTTACAGATGAAATTGTTGATTAGAATAATAAAATTTGGAGTACTTTTTGCAGCTATTTTAGCCCTTATTGGCATTGCTTTAAGCTTACTATATGGTGAGAAAATTGAGCAATATATTCTTAAAAACATTAGACAAAAATCGCTAACCGAAATTGCTGTAAAAGATGTCAACTTTTCGGTTTTTGAAAATTTTCCCTATGCATCTATAAAACTAACAGATGTATTGATCTTAGCAACTGAAGCTAATCAAAACGACACTTTATTGCATGTAAATCAGGGGTATTTACAATTTAATATCTTCAATTTAATAAGTAAAAAGAGAAAGCTAAGTAAAATAGTATTAATAGATAGCGAGTTAAATATAAAATACGATAAAGAGGGAAATCCAAACTTCAAAATATTTAAGCAATCAGATCAGCAAGACGAAAAAATACAATTCCATCAGATTTACTTTAGTAACTGCTTTATCAGTTATTTACATCAGCAAAATAAAATAGATATAAAAGGGAAAACAGATAAAGTATTATTACAATTTAACGAGAATCAGAAAACTAACTTTTTGGTAGAGGGCAATTTATTTATACAAAATTTATGCGTTGGAAAAACCGATTATATTCACAAAAAACAATCAAAAGTAGATGCGGAATTTGTTATTAATGATTCAGCCTTTTACATCAAAAATTCGAATATTTCTATAGAAGATGTTAACTTTAATTTGGATGGGAACATTCAAAATAGAGAATCAGAATTAAACATTAAAGTAAAAAATCAGCAACTTAAAAGCGTAATGTTACATACACCAGAAAAATTCAAAAGCATCTACAAAGCATTTACACTAGACGGAATCCTGAATTGTCATGGCACCATAAAAGGAGTAATAAGCAAAACATCTAATCCGCATTTTAATATGGATTTTGACTTTTCAAATGCAAACTTCAATTTAAAAGAAAATCATTTTCATCTTTCTGATTTGCAGCTTAATGGAAATATCAATAATGGGAGGGCTAACAATTTTGAACAAACACTTATAAAAGTACAAAATTGTTCTGCAAAAACTCGTAAAGGCGCTCTAAGTGGCTCCTTTCAATTGAAGAATTTGAATCATTACTATCTTACAACTGATATCAATTCAACTTTAGATTTGGCTGAGGTCAATCACTTATTCAAGAGGACTCCATTTTTGAACATGAAGGGCAAGCTAATAGCCAATACTAAATATAGTGGTAATTTCGCATTTTCTTCCAAAATGAAAAACTATTTTCTTTTGGGCAATCACCTCTCAGAAGTGCAACTGAAAGATGTAGAATTTCTCTACAAAAAATTCCCTCTGCTTTTCAGCCTTCCTAATTTGAAAGGGCAAATTATTAATGACACATTGAAACTGGAAAATAGTCTGTTTACCATAGCCGATAGTGATTTCAAATTCAATGGTAGAATTTCGAAATTTATTTCTTATTTGCTACAGGAATCTCCAAAAATTTCTATAGAAGGTGAGATGGAATCTATATATGTAAAATTTGATGAATTGATGAGCATTAAAAATATGAATGCTGAGCAAAAAAAATCGATTTCTACACTTCCAAATTGGCTAGAAATAGATGTACAAACAACAATTGATCAGCTTAGTTATCAGTATTTTATAGCAGAACAAATTCAAGCGGGAATTGAATACAGCAATTTTACGCTCAAAGCAAAAAAAGTAAAAATGAATACCCTTAATGGGCAAATTACAGGTGAAGCTAAATTTTATGAGCGCCCGTATAATTATCTAAAATTAGTCACCGCAGCACATTTAGAAAAAATAAACATCCGCAATTTGTTTACTGGATTTCAGAATTTTGGGCAAGAATTCATCCAAGCCAAACACTTAAAAGGAGAAGGAACTGCTGACATTCAGTTAAAATCGAGCTGGACTCCAGGGCTTAAATTTGATCGTGATAAATTGCAACTCAATTCTCACTTGATTATAGAAAAAGGGGAGCTTATTTCTTTTGCCCCATTACTTAGCCTGTCATCATATGTTAGTGTAGATGAGCTAAAAGATGTCAAATTTTCCACCTTAGAAAACACCATAAAGATTGGGAATAATAATATTAATATTCCTGCAATGGAGATTAAATCATCTGCACTCTCGCTTTTTATTTCGGGAACACATAGTTTTAATAACGAGATCGATTATCAAATAAAACTATTACTTTCGGAGCTGATATCAAAAAGAGCAAGAAAAAGAAATACCAATTTAGACAAACAATTGTTTGTTGAAGATGATGGGCTAGGAAAAACAACATTGTACTTAAAAATGGATGGCACTGTAGATGATCCTAACATTTATTTTGATAAAATAAGTATTAAGGAAAAAATAAAAACAGAGATAAAAAAAGAAAAAGAAGAAATTAAAAAGGTTGTAAAGGAAGATTTGTTTAATCAAAAAACTGATAGCACAAAAAAACAGGAAACAACAGAAGTTATTTTAGAATGGGACGATGAGTAAAATAATGGACATATACACGCGAAAAAGAACTTGGAAATTCTGGCTATTGGTTTTTGCTATTATCATTGGAATCTCTTCACTCTTTGTAACAAATTCTTTGGTAGATTCTCTGGCCTATGAAGAGAAAAAGAAAATAGAAATATGGGCCTATGCCACCAATCAAATGGTAAACATTTCAGATGATGGTAATTTTTCCTTAGCCATAAAAGTTATGGAATCCAATGAAAATATCCCCATTATTTTGGCTGATGAAAATGACAGTATTCTCAACTACAGAAATCTCAACCCCTTAAATGAAATAACAGATGAATATCTGCAAAAACAATTGGCTATAATGAAAGAACAAAATGAGCCCATTGAAATACAGGTTTATGAGGATTATAAACAGCTTTTGTATTATAAAGATTCTATTTTACTAACACGATTGCGTTATTATCCTATGTTTCAATTAGGCCTTATCACGCTATTTATGTTCATTGCTTATTTAGCATTTAGTTCTGCCAGAAAAGCAGAGCAAAATCAGGTATGGGCAGGCATGGCAAAAGAAACGGCTCATCAGTTAGGGACACCACTTTCCTCCCTTTTGGCTTGGGTAGAGTTGCTTAAATCAAAAGAAGAAACAAAAGATATGGTTTTAGAAATGGAGAAAGATGTTGCACGACTAGAAACCATTACTGATCGTTTCTCAAAAATTGGCTCTCTACCTACATTAGAAGAAGTTAATATTGTACAAGTTGCAGACGAAGCTATAAAGTATCTCAAATCTCGTTTACCAGAAAAAGTAAGCTTAGAATTAAAAAATGAAAAACCCACTATAACTATTCCTGTTTCAGTAGTACTACTGAATTGGGTAATTGAAAACATTTGCAAAAATGCAGTGGATGCAATGAAAGGAGAGGGCTTGATTCAAATCCAAATTCAAGAAGAGGAAAATCATGTTCGTATCTATATCAATGATTCTGGTCAAGGCATTCCTGTTGATTTAATTTCTTCCATTTTTAAACCAGGAGTAACTTCTAAAAAAAGAGGGTGGGGATTAGGATTATCCCTTTCTAAAAGAATAATAGAGCAATACCACGAAGGCAAAATTTATGTCCAAAGCTCTATAGAAGGGGAAGGAACTACTTTTGCTATTTCACTGCCCAAAAAATCATAAGCCACAACTGCCTAAATTATTTTTATCCAAATAATCCTGATGATATTCTTCTGCTCTAAAAAACTTTTGCACTTTTTCAATTTGTGTAACAATAGGATTTTCAAACTGCTGTTGAGCTGCTGCTTTTGATTTTTCTGCCTGCTGCTGCTGTAAATCAGAAGAGTAAAAAATTACTGAACGATATTGCGTACCAACATCAGCTCCTTGTCGATTTAATGTCGTAGGATTATGATTCTCCCAAAAGATATTTAGCAAAGCTTGATAAGTAATTACTTTAGGATTAAAGTAAAGATGTACCACCTCAGCATGATTTGTATTTCCCTTACAAATGTCTTTGTAAGTTGGATTTTCAGTATTGCCTCCCATATAGCCTGAATGCGCAAGATAAACCCCTTTGGTCATTTTAAAAAGCTTTTCAACATGCCAAAAACAGCCTCCACCAAAAGTAGCTACTTCCAAATGCGCGTGCGGAATAAATCGGATACTTAATGAATTTACACAATGCCTTGTGTCCTTTTTTGTAATCTGCTCTCCATGGAAAACATGGCCTAAATGCCCATCACATTTAGCACAACATATTTCTGTTCTTATTCTACCCCCACTTAAATCTTCATATCTATTAATTGCACCAGCAATCTCATCATCAAAAGATGGCCAGCCACATCCAGAATCAAACTTGCAATTGGACTCATATAGTGGGCTTTCACAAGCTCTACAGACAAAAATTCCTACTTCAAAAAAATCATTGTATTTACCTGTAAAAGGCGCTTCAGTTCCTTTGTCTTTCAGAATGTGTTTTTCTGCTGTACTTAATTTTGAAAAGTAATCAGTTGCCATAATTTGTTTTGACAAAAATAAAAAATGTATCTCATTTTTTATATTAGCAAAACTTTTTATACAATTATTTTGGCAGGCATTTACATACATATCCCTTACTGCAAAAAGGCTTGCTCTTATTGTAATTTTCATTTTAGCACAAATCGAAAAGACAAATCTGAAGTGTTAAAATGCATCAATATGGAGCTTGAAATGCGAGAAGCATATTTGAAAAATAAATCAATTGACACCATTTATTTTGGAGGAGGGACACCCTCCATATTAAATAAAAGTGAGATCAATCACATTTTACAAACCATCCTCAACAACTATAAGGTAAAAGAAACTGCAGAAATTACATTAGAGTGTAATCCTGACGATTTGGATGAACAAACTTTAATCCATCTAAAAGAATCCGGAATAAATCGTTTGAGTATTGGCGTGCAGTCATTTGATGAGCGTGATTTGAAACTGATGAATCGGTCTCATAGTGCAAAACAATCAGAAAATTGCTTAAAATTAGCCAAGCAAATAGGATTTGAAAACATTACTATTGATTTGATTTATGGTTTGCCAAACCAAAGTTTATCTGATTGGGAAAACAATCTGCAAAAAATGTTTGCATTCAACACCTCTCATTTTTCAGCTTACACACTTACCATAGAAGACAAAACAGCTTTAAAGCATTTGGTAGAAAAAAAGAAAGTTATTTTACCAAAGGAGCAAATAGTATTAGCACAGTTTAAGGTTTTAATGCAATCGGCTAAAACAAATGGATATGTGCATTATGAGATTTCAAATTTTGCAAAAGAAGGTTGCTTTTCCAAACACAATTCCTCTTATTGGAAAAGCAAAAATTATTTAGGAATTGGGCCTTCTGCACATTCCTATAATGGAAAAAGTAGAAGTTGGAATATTTCCTCCAATAAAAAATATATTCATAATTTAATCGAAGGGAAAGGATGTTTTCAACAGGAAAGACTATCAAAAAAGACACGATACAATGAATATGTTTTCACATCAATCAGGACGATTTGGGGTGTAAATACAAAAACAATCAAAACCCAATTCGGAATGAAATACCAATCATATTTTTTGAAAGAAGTGCAAAAATGGGAACAACAAAAACGGATTAAGAAATCAAAAGAAATTTATACCCTCACCAATTCAGGAAAATTTATTAGCGATAGTATTACAGCTGACTTGTTTATGATTTAGTGCAGTTTCCTTTTTCATCAATAGTGATAACAGGAACGGTTGTCCAATCAATTTTTTTAGCAGCTGTTTGAATATCAATGAAATCAAAATCGTAAATCAGTTGTTTGAGCTTTATATAAGCAGTATCCAAATTATAATAAGACTTGAACCTTCTTTTCAATGAAAGCCCGTCCAATGTAGGTTGTTTGGAATCAAAATCTCTTGGGTGAAAATAGGTCATTGTATAGTCTGATTTTTCAATTAATTTTCTAATTATCCGATAAGGGAAAAATCTAAAATAACCTCCTCCTGTTGCCGTAAATCGAGCGCCTAAAAAGGTATTCGTACTCATAGGAAACTCTTTAATAGTATGGCTATTATATTTTATAATTGAAGGGCTACTTTCTTTAAAATTTAAAAAACCTCCATCTTCCCTTCTTGCAGGAAAAATGGAAGCGTCATATTCAATTCCTAACTCATTAAGCACATCAAAGACCCAAACATTTGTTGTTTTTACAGAAAAACCAGGCGCCCTATATGAGATGACTTTTTCTCCAATAATATCTTCTAATCTGCTAATGCAAACTTGTAAATCTTCTTTAAATTCTTTTTGGCTTTGGGTGTAAACTACTTTGTGCATATCGGAATGAGCAGCTACCTCAAATCCAAAACTGTGTATTTTTTTTATAATTTCAGGATGCTTGCGTGCTATGTAGCCCAAACAAAAGAAGGTTGCTTTTATATTATTATTAAGCAGTAATTCAAAAATCCTATCCATTCCTTTATGAATACGAACCTCATAATTGTTCCATTTATCCAAAATATCATCAGGATATTTTTGCAAAATATGAAACCAATCTTCTATGTCAAATGTTAGGATTCTCATTTTTTAAAATAAGCAGCAAATTCTTGATGTGTGTTACACTTAATAAGGTGATTGTCGTTCACAATAATAATTTTTTTTGCCATTTTTGCAAGTTCAAAATCTGAAAAACTATCTGTATAAAGTGTGTCAATTTCTTGAATGTCTTGAGCTTTTAATAATCGGACTTTTCCTTCTTTATAGCAATTGAAAAACAATCCTTGAGCAACATCATCCTCATACTTAATGGTAGAACCCATCACATTAATAAAATCAGGAAAAATAGGGCGAATATAATCCTGAAAAGATGCACTTAGCACAAAGTAGTTGGCATCTTCAGCAAAATCTAAATTTGAATAAAGTGAATTGAAGACAATGGTTTTGTGGTAGTTTTCAAATTTGAATTTTAATTGCTCCTTACTCAAAGGGCTTAAAAATAACTGAATGCCCTTTGATTTCAATCTTTCGTTTTTAATAAGGTCTATTTTTGCTAAAAGCATTAAAAAGCAATAGTAAATAATTTTAAGATAGCAGCAAAGATTTTTGTTGGCAGCAAATAGGAAAAAACCAAACAAAGTATCTTTTTTTGTTAGGGTTTTGTCAAAATCAAATACTATAATTTTTCGTTTTTTCATTGCTTAAATAATCTGAGAAGTTTAGCCACATAAAAATAGTTCAGTAAAATAAAAGGCAAACTTCTAAAACATGACGAATAAGTAAAATTGATATGACAGCAATCCTTATTAGTGCTAAAAAAGCGGAAAGGATTTGATGGATTCTTTAAGAAATAAAATAAATCGTAAGGGAAAATCCACCTTATGTTATAATTGCTTATAGCACTATTTTCAATTTTGGATTGCCCAACACATAAATCAATATATTTTACCAAAAAATTAGCGCTACAATATTCAGACAACAAAATCGAACCCCACATTCTTGGGTTGATTTCAATTACTTTATATTTATTGTCTCTTTCGTCAAAAATAAACTCAATCATTAATAGTCCATTCCAATTTAAAGCCTTAGTCATTTGTTCTCCCGCCTTTTTTATATTTTGTTTTTCACTTGCTTTGGAAAATACGGTAACCCCTCCACTTTCAGGGAATGTACGAATTCTTTGATGCGAATAAAAGGACAAAATTTCTCCATCCTTACAAAGAAAAAAACCGCCTTCAACATTTTTACTATTTGGCAATCTTTCTTGCACAAGATTTTTTTCAAAATCAATCTTTTCGCCTTTCAACTCGTTTTGGTTATCAATATAATAAACGCCTTTTGACCCAGATCCCTTTTTAGGTTTTACAATAATTGGAAATTGAAAAGTATTATTTTCAAACCCCTCAGTACTTACAAATTTTGGGCAAGGAATTCTGTTTTCTTCACAAAATAGATTTAGCAAAGCTTTATCTGTAGAGCGCTCAAAAACTTCTTTTTCAGGCAGCAGAAAGAAAAGATTTTTAGGGCTATTTTCATAAGAAAGAAAGTTGTAAAAAAGCAATGTTGTATCTTCTTCAACAGGTAAATAAATCACTTTTTCTTCTGGAAATTTTTTAAGAATTTGATTAAGGTCAGCATTGAAGTTCTCATCTTTTCTTAGCAAAAATAAATTTGATGAATGATATGAAAGAGTACAATTTAACTTATTAAAAACATTCAAATCCTCCGTTAACAATAGCACATCTTTATTATCGTAATGTCGGTACAGAATATTGACGACATCAAAGGTTTTTCTTAAAAATATGTCTGTTATCAATATCTTCATTTCCAGTGAGATAGATCTTTTTCTGTCAGTTTTTCTAACTTGCAAATATCCTCATAAAAGTAGGAGGCTAAATATAATTCATCCTCTTTTAAAAGAGTTTTCCGTTCTAAAGTTTTTTCAGCTACTTTTTCTAATAAAAAGCGGGGAATAATTAGTTTCATTAGCTCTCTAATAAAAGTTGAGTAGAAATTATTTCTGCTTAGTAAAAATCTCGAAAAAATATTATTAGGCATTCCAGACAGATTGTGTTGCAAACTACTATTGACTTTAAACTGCTCATCTACATTCAAAAAAGCAAAAATTTCCTTCAGTACCTTATTGGTATTGGCATGCAGATCCTCCTGTAATATAATTTGAACATTGCTAAATTTATGCTGAAAAGTACGTACTTGGTCATAGTACATTCCACAACTTTTATAGCCCCAAATATAGTCCCAATTATTTTCTAATCTTTTTTCTTCTGCCTTCAATCCATTTAAGAAGCTTAAACTTTCTCGACTGTCTCTTTTCAAATACATATATGCAGAAAAAGCCCTTTTTGCAGGATTTCTCAGCACTATAATGATGGGAATATCTCCCAATTTTTCTTTAATCAATTTAGCTGTTTTTTTATGAAAATACAAGCTATCCGGACTTGCCTCTCCAACTCTTTTGTTTTCAATTTTTGAAAACAATTTTTGGTATTTTTCAAAGGATTTCACAGCATATTTATCTACCGAAACATCTCCAACTCCATTATGCGGAAAAATTTCGCTGTTTGAGCTAAAAAATTTAGGCTCCTTGAGTTTAGGAAAAGATATTTCCGGATGTTGTTTGAGATAATAATATAATGCAGTTGTACCGCATTTTGCTGCTCCAATAATTAAAAAGTTTGGTAGCATTATTTTATGATTTTGTTAAAGTAAGCAATGTATCTTTCACCAATAATCTCCCAATTATAGTGCCGCTTAATAAGCTCATAAACACCTTCTTTCATATTACTAAAATCGGCTGCTTCAATCTTTGTTATTATTTTTGCAATTTCCTCTTCCGATTTAAAATACAATCCATTTGCACCAACAACTGCTTTATTAAATTCATTCTTATGACAAATGCATAAGTTTTTAGATGCCATTGCTTCTAAAAGGGAAGGATTAGTTCCTCCAACTGCATGCCCATGAAAGTAGGAAAAAGCATTTGCTCTTACCACAGACAATTCATATTTATCATAAATTCCATTCAAAAATATAACCTCTTCAGATTGCGATGCTCTTAATAGATTTATGTAATTTGTTTCTTGCAAATTCCCAACAATTACAAGCGGATATTTAGCATCACTTTTTTTATAGCCTCCAATAATTATATCAACATTGTTTTCTGGCTCCAGGCGGCTTACTACTAGATGGTATTCACGCTTTTTCAAGTTATATTTGTCTAAAATAGCATTAATTTTATCTGATTCTTGCCCTACAGCTTCATTTAGATTGGCGCCATACTCTATAGTTTCAATTCTTTTTTTTCTTTTGAATTTTTCTCTAAACACTTTTTCAATTCCTTTCGAATCAGCCAGGATATAGGGGCTTAATTTTGCCGAAAGATAAAACATAAGTTTTAAGACTTTTTTACCAAAATTACTCCATTTCAGCCTTTCCCATCCTACCCCATCAGGGTTAGTGATGTATGCTTTTTGAAATAGTATTGGTACAAAAAGAAAAAAAGCATTACCACAACCACAACTATAAATGACGTCTGCTTTCCATGATAAAAATAAGGAATCAAGATAAAATAGAAAAGGCTGTTTTTGCTTTGAAAATTTAGAATATTTTATTTCTATTTCATTAAACGATAGTAGATTATTAGTTTGTTGTTTTTGGATTTGATCGCCAACTACTAAAATGTCAAAATCAGTATTTTTTTTAATTTCCTTTGTGAGTTCTTCTGCAAATGTTTCAAAACCTCCATGTAAGGCGGGAATTCCCCTAGAACCAATAAAGGCTATTTTTCTTCTTTTTTCGCGCATATTTTTCACCAAATCTTTTCGCTTAATTTTGCGAAAATAGACAAAAAAAACCAGCTAAAAATAGATGTAAAAATCCAAATGCATTTTCTATCTCAACAAGTAAAAAATTACAACAAAAATATTCTAAATCAGATTTTAAGGAGATATTTAATTTATTTGTATCTTGCAAAACTTTAATAAAGGAATAATTTACGCTTATGAATAGAAAGATTATTATAATTTGTTTTAGCCTAATTGTAGGGATGTTTACTGCGGTTAAGACCAATGCACAATGTGATGTGTTGCTAGACACTGCAAATATTACTCAAGTAACATGTCCAGGGGGGTCAGATGGATTTGCTAATTTAACTCAAACGCCATACATCAATTATTCATGGAACAATTTAACTAATGGGCAAAATTATGGTAGTGGACCTGCAATTACATCCCTAAGTACGCTACCTGCCGGATTGTATGTTGTTGTTGGCACACAACCTTTTTCTGGACAATGCCCTGCTTCAACGGTTTCTGATACATTTGAAATATTAGAACCTATTCTTACTAATAATTTAAACCCTCCGCTTGCTTGTGACATTTCTAATTGTAATGTTACCTCAACTATAAATATTAGCCAGCAATTTCCTGGCTATACCTATCAGCTTTCTATGAACGGTGGAGCGGCACAATCCTTACCTGCAGTTAATTCTGCGTTATGTGCAGGGAATCAAATATATGTTTTAAATTATACTAATTGCGCCAATAATATTCCTGGATTTACATATATAGGAAGTTATGACACAAGTTGTTATTATGCCTACAACTCTACAACAAGCTGGACTACAGCAGAATCTTTATGTAATGCAAATGGAGGAAGCCTAGTAGCTATAAACTCACAAACAGAATCGGATTCTTTAAATGTATTTTTAAATAATAACACTGGCACAAATCAACACTGGATTAATTTAATTGATGGAAATTCAAATTGGGGGAATGGACAACCTTTAATTTTTACTAACTATGATGGTTCGTATGTACCAAATGAATATCCTTATATGTTTTTGCAGAATAATGGAAATTGGGATAATTCACCTAACAATGGGAGTCAATCAAATACAGGTGTTTATCCATTAATGGAAGTTACTCAGATTCAAAATAATTGTTCAGCCGACACCTTCAATATTGCAGGAGGAAACTTAAGCGCAACAATCAATTTAACAGATACGATTCAGTGCTTTGGGGAGTATGCTACTATCCAAGTGGTTTCTCAAGGTGGGGGAGGCTGGTACAATTATGATTTAGATTATGAAATATTTGGAAATTGGTATCAACTAAGCACACAAAATACATACGATACAGCAACATTTACAACTTTGCCTGCAAATAATTACAGGGTAACAGTAACGGATACTGCTGGAGGCTGCACTGCACAAGCATTCATAAATATTAATCAGCCTTTAAACATTATTCCAATGGTGGATATTTCTAAACCTTCTTTGTGTTTTGGAGATAGTGTAGCAGAAATAAGTATGAGTATTATGGGTGGAATACCACCATTTTCTGTGACGGTAAATGGGGCCCCAAGTATTCCTGTACCTTTTCCTGTTAATGCAATTACTTTTAGTAACTTACCAGCAGGTGCCTATCAATTTATTATAACGGATGATAATGGTTGTGCAAAAACTAGAAATAGAACGATTATTTCTCCACCACTTTTGGTACCAAATTCAATTATTCAATCCAACTATAATGGGTATGACATTTCTTGTTTTGGAGGAAATGATGGGGCAATTTTAGCGCAAGTAAATTCTGGCGGAACACCTGGATATAAATATGCTTTGGATGCTGGACTATATGGGTCCAATCCTTATTTTCAAAATTTAATTTCAGGTACTTATGTGGTTAATTATTTAGATACTAATGGATGTGAAGCATCTGATACGCTTACACTACAAGATCCGCCAGATTTAGCAGGAGTCATCTCAGTTACTTCTGCAGTTTCATGTAATAGTGTTTGTGATGGCCAAATAGCGTTTAATGTAGATCCTAACCTAACAGGAACACCAACATACCAATATTCTTTAGATGGCGGATCTTTTCAGACTTCAAACACTTTTGGGGGACTTTGTGGAGATATTGATTATAATATCACTGTTCAAGATTTAAATGGATGTACTTATACAGATTCTCTATTTCTTTCACAGCCTGATTCTTTAGATGTCTATGTGAGTATTCTCAGTAATTACAATGGTTGGGGGGTGAGTTGTTTTGGTGCAACTGATGGCGCGATTTCAGTTGACTCTGTAAATGGAGGAACGCCACTTTATACTTATTCCATTGATGGTGGCCCATTTGGCTCTTCTACTTTCTTTACAGGATTAGCAGGAGGGTTACATACAATTAAAGTAAAAGATGCTAGCGGATGTACTCAATTAGTAAACATTACCATTTCTGAACCAGCTGCTTACACAATAAGCCTATCCACTAATGTAAATTATAATGGTTTTGATGTGGCCTGTAATGGTGATTGCAATGGCAGCATTAATGTTACTTCTACAGGCGGGGTTCCTTCTTATTTATACTCTCTAAATAATGGTGCCTCTCAAGCTTCTGCCAATTTTAATAACCAATGTGCGAATAATTTACTTAAAGTGGACGCAGTTGACGCGAATGGTTGTCCAGCTCAGGATAGTATTTTACTTGTTGAACCTCCAGTACTAAGCTTACAAATGGATTCCGTAATGGAAAATTGTGGGGCTGGAGATGGGCAAGCAATTGCTATAGTAGCAGGTGGGGTCAGTCCTTATTTCTATCTTTGGACTGATGGACAAACCACAAGTTCCGCTACAAACCTTTCGACAGGAACCTATACAGTTATTGTAACAGACACTAATGGCTGTTCTGTTACAGATGATGTGTTTGTTCCAGGAACAGATATGATACTATCCTCTTCTACAACAGCTGTTTCTTGTAATGCAGGAAGTGATGGAACTGCAACAGTAAGTGTAACAGGGTCTTTTGCTAGCCCACTAACATACCAGTGGAATGATCCACTTTTTCAATCTACTCCAACTGCAACAGGATTAGCAGCAGGAAACTATATTGTTACAGTTACTGATGCTAATGGATGTTCTGAAAGAGATACTGTAAATGTATCTGAACCAACAATCGTTGATTTAGCTTTAGATTCTTCAAATTCGTTATTTACTGTTCCTTGTTATGGGGATTCTTTAGGAATTGTTTCTGTTTCGGCAACGGGAGGAACAGGTCCAGGTACTTATTGGTTTTATATTGACGCGGCGAATCCACAGAATGATTCTACATTTTATGGATTGCCAGCAGGATCGTATTGGATTTTTGTAAATGATGCAAACGGATGTACAGATAGTATTGATGTGCAAATTACTGAGCCTTCAGAAATCACATTTTCACTAAGTGCTAATGATGTGCTTTGTAATGGAGGTGCTTCAGGTACAGCTAAAGTAGCTACAATTTCAGCAGGTACACCACCTTATTCATATGCTTGGAGTAATGGAGCGACTACAGATAGTATTGGTGGCTTGTCTTCAGGCATCTATTGGATTACAGTTTCAGATGTAAATGGATGTACTATTTATCCTCCTGATACAGTATTAATTGGTGAACCTACACTTCTTACAACTAATGCGTCTTCTACTAATTCAATGTGTGGAGGAACGGTAGCGAATGGTAGCGCAACTGTTCTGGCAAGTGGAGGAACAAATCCTTACACTTATTTTTGGAACACAGGGGCAACAACAGCAAGTATTAATTTATTGGTTTCAGCAACATATACTGTAATTGTTACAGATGCTAATGGTTGTATGGCTTATGATACAATTGTGGTACAAGCAGGACCTCAACCAATTTTATCGGTTGCAATACAAAATGTAAGTTGCTTTGGTGCAAATGATGGCATGATAACACCTTCTGCAACAGGAGGAACAACTCCATACCAATTCAGTATTAATGGAGGAAATACTTGGCAGAATAATGGCATTCAGTACGGACCTTCAGGGCAAGCTTCATATTTTGTTACCGTAAGAGATTCTAATGGTTGTGTCGAGAGCGATTCGGTATTTGTGTTAGAGCCCGCTCTATTAGTTGTTGATTCATTTACAATAAATCAGGTGAGTTGTTATGGTGGATCTGACGGTTCAATTACAGTAAATCATTCAGGAGGCACGCCAGGTTTTTCATACAATTGGTCAAACCTACAAACTGCTCAAACTGCTACAGGACTGAGTATAGGCACTTTTTCAGTAATTGTCACTGATACTAATGGTTGTGTGGACACTTCAACATCAGTTACGATGACTCAGCCAGATAGTTTGTATATTACTTCTATCACTTCTACAGATGTGCTTTGTAATGGTGGTAATGATGGGACAGCAACAGTTACTGCGTCCGGAGGTGTAACACCTTATAGTTACTTGTGGTCGAATGGCGCATTAACACAAACAGTAAATATGTCTGCAGGAAATTATACTGTAGATGTAACAGACGCTAATGGTTGTATGGTTTCATCAGCTATTACAGTAAATGAGCCCGTAGCATTAAATATAGATTCTTTCGCTATGGATTCTGTGTTCTGTTTTGGATTTAGTGATGGAAGCGCAACAGCTTATGTTTCAGGAGGAGTTACCCCTTACGTATACTTTTGGGATAATGGAGATAATACGGCTTTTGCAGATAGCTTAAATGCAGGATATCATTCAGTACTCATCACAGATTTTAACAACTGTACTTATATAGATTCTATTGAAGTTCTTGAGCCTGCTGCTTCTATTTCCATAGACTCACTTATAGTAAGCCAGATTACATGTAAAGACGCAAGTAATGGTTCAATAGTTATACTGGCAACAGGAGGCATCTCTTCATATACTTATTCTAAAGATGGTGGGAACACTTATCAAACGGCTATTGGTTTTATAGGCTTGTCGCCAAACACATACAATATAGTAGTTAAAGATAATAAAGGATGTACAGCATCTACTTTACAAACTATCACTGAACCAGATTCATTACTTATTGACTCAGTAGTTTATCATGATGTAAGCTGTAACAGCTATAATAATGGTTATATTCAATCTATCAATGTAAGCGGGGGAACACAGCCTTATATGTACTCAGTAAATGGATGGGGACCACATCCTAATTATGTTTATTTTAATGGATATGCGCCAGGCCTTTATACAGTAGAAGTGATTGATGCAAATAATTGTGTTGTAGCAGATATTATTACAATCGATGAGCCGCAAACTTTGAATACTTCAATTATAACTTCTAATTATAATGGTTATGAAATCAGATGTAATGGAGACAGTACAGGTTGGATCTCGGTGGCAATAAATGGGGGTGTATCGCCATATCTAAAAACTTGGATTAATCCCCAAGGTGACACCGTGCAATCATCAGGTTCTATTTTGGTTGATAGCTTAATAGCCGGATTATATAATCTGGTTGTGTTAGATGCAAATAACTGTATGAGCTCAGAATTTATTACGCTTGCAGAGCCGACCCCACTTCAACACAATATCGTTACTACTCATGTAACATGTCATAACTGGACAAATGGTAGTATTACAGATTCCGTTTTTGGAGGCGTTCCAGGTTACACCTACATGTGGAATACTGGAGACACCACTTATACGATTAATAATTTGCCAATTGGATCTTATTCTATTACAGTAACAGATGAGAATAATTGTCAATCTACAGCCGGAACTATTGTAAACGACAATAATAAATTGGTGGCTACAGTAAGCACTATTCAGGATGTAAGCTGTTATGGTTATTGTGATGGCTATATAGAGGTTACTATTACAGGAGGTATGCCATTTTACAATTCAACAGGAAATCCAATTTACAATAATATTTGGGACGATCCGCTTTCGCAAATCAGGCCAACTTCTATAGGTTTGTGTGCTGACGAGATTAGTCTTTCTACTACATATAAAGACAGCATTACAGACGCTATTGGCTGTCAGGTGGTAGTGAGTGGCACCATCACACAACCGTCAGCAGTTGAGGTTTCAGCAACAATTGCAAATGAGGTTTCTTGTTTCTCAGGAAATGATGGCGTTATACAAGCAGCCGCAACTGGAGGGCTACCGTCTTACACTTACTTATGGAACAATCAGCAAAATGGAAATACGATAAGTAATTTGGTAACTGGAAGTTATGTAGTTGTTGCAACAGATGCTAATGGATGTATGGATACCACAGAAATCTTCTTAGGAGAGCCAACTAATTTAAGCCTCACTCTTAGTTCAGTAAATGTGAGTTGCTATGGAGATAATAATGGTTCTATTACAGTAAACCCATCTGGAGGAACGCCAATTTCTCCATCAGGGACGTATACTTATTTGTGGACTGATGGACAAACTAATCAAACAGCAACTTCACTTGCTCCTGGCATTTATGAAGTAGTGGTTACGGATGCTAATGGATGTGCAATTACTTCTTCAAATGTACTGATTACGCAACCTACAAGCGACCTCATTGTTACTACTGATTCCACTGATGAGACATGTGTTATGGATGATGGAACTGCAATTGCTAATGTCTTTGGAGGAACAACTCCTTATTCTTATGCTTGGAACAATGGACAAACAAGCCAAACAATAGCCTCTTTATCACCAGGAAACTATATAGTAGATGTTACAGATGCTAATGGATGTATTTTGTCTGCTTCAACAGTTGTAAATGCTTTTGATGCCATTTTCTTACCAAACTTTACTGCACAATTTACTGATACTATTTGTTTGGGAGATAATGTAACAATTAGCGTGGTAGATAATCCGAATTTTACTTATAATTGGAGTTCAGGGCATTTAACGCCTTCCATTACAGTAAGCCCTGACGCCCCAAGAAAGGATTATTTACTTACAGTTGTAGATTTGAACAATTGCCCATTATCTTCCTTTAATGTTACGGCAACTGTTTGGACAACTCAATTGCCAAGTAATCCAGTTGCTACTCCAAACTCAATTAAATCAGGCGATGAAGTAGAGCTTAACGCAACATCATCTAATAATTATCCTTTCTATTTATGGCTTAATGAAAATGCTAATCTTATTTCTAATTCTAAATCTACTTATGTATATCCTGACGTTACCACTACTTATTATATAATGGTTCAAGATGCACAAGGCTGTCAAGGTTATGATTCTGTAAGAGTTGTCGTTGGGGTTTATGTGTTTGACGGCATTTCTCCCAATGGTGATGGCTATAATGATTTTTGGGAAATAGAAGATATTGACAGATATCCGGATGCTGTGATTCAAGTGTATAATAGATGGGGTTCTTTGCTATTTAGCGCTACAGGAGACAACTATAATAGTAATAAGTGGGATGGAACGCATAATGGTGAAATCCTTCCTGTAGGGACTTACTACTATATAATTAACTTAAATAATGATTCTGATCCGCAAAGCGGACCAATAACTATTGTTAGATAAAAAAGATTATGAAGAAAATATCGATTCTTATTTTAATTATTGCTACTGGACTGATTGCAAATGCACAACAGCTACCACAGTTCACCCAATATATGATCAATGATTATGTTTTTAATCCTGCAATTGCTGGAATTGAAAGCAATTATCAAATGAAATCTAATATTCGCAACCAATGGGTTGGAGTTAATGATGCACCTAGAACCACAGTGCTTAGTATTTATGGAAAACACAGAGATAGCAATGTGGGTTTAGGAGGAGTTGTATTTAGTGACAGAGTAGGGCCTACAAGTAGAAATGGCATGTCCTTATCTTATGCGTATCATTTCAATTTAACTCAAGAAATGAAAATGTCCTTGGCTTTGGCTGGAGGATTTACACAATTACAATTAAACCCTAATCACTTATCCTTCAAGCATCCTGAGCCACAAGCGCAAGCTGGAACACTTTCTTCTGCAGTCCCTGATGCTACTTTTGCTTTTCATTTATATACCGCTAATTGGTTTTTAGGAGCCTCTATTCCACAACTCCTGAATAGTAAGTTAGGTTTTTTTGATGATAATTATTTAGAAACCTATAACTTAAACCCTGATGGTAGTTTAGATAGGCATTATTTTGCAATGGCTGGGTACAAATGGGCGATAAATTACGATTATGTAGTGGAGCCATCTGTTTTAGTTAAATCGGTTTCTCCTGCACCTACTCAATTGGATTTTGGAGTGAAAGTAACTTATCAAGATAAATTGTGGTTAGGGACAAATTATAGAAGCGGTAGTGATATAGGATTGTTGTTGGGTTATGCAATTGGGGATAGGTATTTAATTGGTTATTCCTATGATATGGTAACCTCTGAATTAGGGGATTACACTTCAGGATCTCATGAGTTTATGCTAGGTATCAGATTTGTACCAGTGTCTGAAGCAGAAATAATGAAATAACATTTTTCTTGTATACATAAAAGTAAAAACCCCTGCTCCCAGGGGTTTTTATTTGTTGTACTGTTTAGTTTAGGAAAGAAATAGTACAACCCAAAACAAGTATTACGACTTGGGTGCAATATTAAGCCAAAAATATCTTTTCATAAGTTACTGTAAATCTAATTGTTAACACAAAAATGTTAAGAAAGAGATAATGTGGAATTAGCCTTATTTATCTGAAATAAAGGGCACTACAAAATAAATTAGTTAGAATTCAGCTTTTGGTGAGTAGTAATTTCTTAAATTCGCAAACTTAAAAATTAGGAATACAATGGGGATTTTACAAACAGCAGAAAGAAGTTCGCACTTAGACCCTAGTGAAAATGTAATTTTCCAAAGGCATATGATTGCCTATATGCAAACGGCTAAAATGATTAGTGGTACAGTATTGGAAATAGGTTGTGGTGAAGGTTATGGATTGGTTGAATTAGCCCCAAAAGCAGAAAAATATTTGGCAATTGACAAATATCCTACCCCAATTAGTGAAAAATTGAAAAAGGAAAACAATATTACTTTCCAGCAAATGGATGTGCCACCACTAAAGGGAATAGCAGATAATAGTATAGACTTTGTTGTTACTTTTCAAGTTATAGAGCACATTAATAATGATCAGTTGTTTGTGTCGGAAATTTACAGGGTATTAAAGCCTGGAGGGAAACTAATTCTTACTACTCCCAACAAACTGATGTCGTTAACAAGAAACCCTTGGCATTATAGAGAATATACTCCAACAGAGATGCTAGAAATTCTACAAACCTCATTCAATAACATTGACATTAAAGGTGTGTTTGGGCTAGAAAAAGCAATGGCCTATTACAAAAAAAATAAAAAATCAGTAGCTAAAATTATGCGATGGGATATTTTTAATTTACAGTATTTATTGCCTAATTTTTTGCTGCAAATTCCTTATGACATTTTTAACAGAATAAACAGGCAAAAACTACAAGACAATAATGATGAATTGGTTGACAAAATAACCATTGATGATTTTTGCATCAAACCAATGACAGATAAGTGCTTTGATTATTTCTGTGTTGCTACCAAGTAGCAGAAAAAGTAAATCCTCGTTCTTTTAACTTGACAATCATTTTATCAAGTGCATATTGCAAATTTTCAAACGACTTTTCATTGTCGTGCAGAATGATTATAGAGCCTTCTTCTACATTGTCAATTACATTATTTAGGCAGTTTTCTGCTGAGGAGTTCTTGTCAAAATCCCAAGCCATTACATCCCACATAATTATTTTGTATTGCTGTTTTAACTTTCTTATTTGCCAAGGATAAATTTTACCAAATGGGGGCCGAAATAGCTTTGTACTAGGAATCAGTTTTTGACATTTTTCAATATCTTTCAAATACCTTTTTTGACAAGTTGTAAAGCCGTTTAGATGTGAATAAGTATGATTGCCAACACTATGTCCATCAGCTTTTATGCGCTTAAAGATTTCAGGATATTCTTCAATGTTCTTTCCAACACAAAAGAAGGTTGCTTTAACATTATTTTCTTTAAGTAAAGCCAAAATAAATGAGCTTGTTTTTGGATGTGGCCCATCATCAAAAGTTAGCCATACTTTTTTTTCAGTAGTAGGGATCTTCCAAACTAATGAAGAAAAAATCTTCTGAAAAACGCTAGGCGTTTTAGCCCAAAAAAACATAGTTGCTAATTTTGCGATTGAGCAGCAATATACTCATCCATAAAGGTGTTGATAAGATAATCTTCTTTGCTAATCTCTTGTTTCTCTTCACTTCTGTCTTTGTAATATTTTCCATTCTCTTCAGTATATTCATAACTAGGATCGGCTAACTGGAAAGTTTGAATTAACCTAGAAATATTTGAAAGTACAGAGCCGGCAATTTGTATGTTCCTATTTAGCCCTCCTTTGTCTTTTAGTGCATTGATATAAGTGAATTCATCCAAAAAGGTTTCGATCATATCTGCTAAAATTATATTGCCCTTTTCTTTTTCGTCCAATCGATAATAAGTATTTACAAGCGGGAAAGCATATACATTAAATGGAGCAGTGGTATTTGGCATTTGTTCAGCACATCTGTCCAAAACCGCAACAGCATCTTCCTTTCTTTCCATCACAAAAAGGGTTTCAGCTAAACGCGCATAATTATTCCTGAAATTCATTACCATTCTTGTGTTGGTTTCATCCAAGTAAACATCAGGGTTATTCAAACCTCCCCAAGAAAATTTATTCATTAAGTTATCATACATAATATCTACATTTACCTCACCTGTTTGTCCGTCTGGGGAGTTAGTTTCATAAGGCACTAAACGATAAGTAAGCCCTTCCAATTGAAAATATTTTCCCAATCCCATGAAATTATCTGACCCAACTGTGATGGCAAAATAAATTGGCCGTTCCCAATTGTTGTGTGCCAACATATCCAAAACCATCAATTGGTTTTTGTAAAAGCCACTTCCTTTTATTTTCCATCTTATTTCAGGAAGGATTTCATCAAACTTTTCTTGAGGCACAGTTCCATTTGCTTTTACTTTTTCAATATCAACTGAGAGCTTTAGTTTTTTTGCTGGGCAATAATTACGCTTACCAGCATTGGTCACAATCTTTGTCTGATTTTTATCACTTCTAATAAAATCAACCACTTCCTTTACATCCACATAGCCAAGGCCTCTGTCGCTAATTGGGATATAATCTCTTGTCCCAGTTCTGTATTTTTCATTGGTAAATGAAGAAGGAATTGGAGGAGCATCATAAGTTGCTCTTTTCATTTGATCGATATACCATGAAGTGTTAAATAGGCTCAAATTCACAATTTTTATATCAGTCCTTAGTCCCTCTACTTCTTGCATATACCAAAGTGGGAAAGTATCATTATCTCCATTGGTAAATAGTATAGCGTTTTTTTCACAAGAGTTCAAATAATTAGCGGCCACTTCTCTAGCTGTAAACCTCCCAGTTCGGTCATGATCATCCCAATTCTCCGAGGCCATTAATGTTGGCGCTAAAAGAAGTCCAATGGCTGTTGCTAGCCCAGCACTTGTAGTAGCGTTCATTTTATTCTTCAAAAAGTCATAAATGCCTAAAACACTCATTCCTATCCAAATGGCAAAGGCATAAAAAGAACCTACATAGGCATAATCTCTTTCTCTTGGCTGGAAAGGTGTGATATTCAGATAGAGAATAATTAATACGCCTGTAAAAAGGAAAAATAATAAAACAACTATCGCATCTTGCTTACTTTTTCTGAAATGGAAAAACATACCAATCAGCCCTAAAATTAAAGGCAAGAAATAATAATGATTTTTCCCTTTATTGTTTTTTAAATAATCAGGTAAATTTACATCAGATGGTTGCCCTAAGCGTGCATTGTCAATAAAAGAAATACCGCTTTCCCAATTCCCATGTAGAACATTTCCATCCATATTCATAAAGTCGTTTTGTCGTCCAGCAAAATTCCACATAAAATACCTAAGGTACGACCAACCAATTTGGTACTTAAAGAAGAAAGATAGATTTTGTGAGAAAGTAGGTGTTTTGTCTTTATTGGTTTTGCTTAATCCTCCCCAATTTCTATAACCTATCGCATGTCTTGACTGCGTATTGCTCCACATTCTTGGGAAAATAGTTTTATGTCTTGAAGCATAATTTGGAATGGTGTTTTCTCTTTTGTCAATCACTACATATTTTCCTCTCTTCTCATCTCTTTCATATACGGGATTCCCATCCAAATAAGGCTCTTTATTATCTAACTTTGCATTAAAGTAATGTCCGTAAAGAATTGGCCAACTTCCATATTGTTCCCTTTTCAAATAAGACAAAAGCCCAACTGCATCCTCAGGGTTATTTTCATCAATAGGAGGGTTTGAGTTAGAACGCACTACCAAAATAGCAAAAGAAGAATATCCTATAAGTAAAACTGTAAAACCAAGAATAGCTGTGTTCCATACCGCTTTATTATGCTTTTTAGTGTATTGCAATCCAAAAATTATAGTGGCTATCAGCACCACAAAGTACAATATTGTACCAGAGTTAAAAGGTAAGCCAATAGTATTAACAAAAAACAATTCAAAGGAAGAGATTAAACTTACTGCCATTGGAATAATCACCCCTTGTACAAAACCTAAAAGAACCATAGAAATAACAAATGCTTTTATAGCGCCCATTTTAGAATACTCATAATTTTTGTAATAGTAAATCATGCCCATTGCTGGGATGGTAAGTAAGGAAAGTAAATGCACGCCCACCGATAAACCAATTAAATAAGCAATTAAAACCAACCACCTGCTTGCATGAGGCTGATCGGCTTCTCTTTCCCACTTCATAATACACCAGAAGGTAATTGCTGTAAAGAAAGAAGACATTGCATACACCTCACCTTCTACAGCTGAAAACCAAAATGAATCAGAAAAAGTATAAGTTAAAGCACCCACTAATCCACTTCCTAAAACAGCATACATTTTACCACTATCCATTTCTTCCGATTTAGCAAATAACTTTCTTCCAAAAGCAGTAATTGTCCAGAACAAAAACAAAATGGTTAAAGAGCTACAAAGTGCTGACATGATGTTAATTGCAACTGCAACCTGAGAAGTACCAGGAGTGGCAAATAAACTAAATATTCTGCCAAAAAGTTGAAACAAGGGGGCGCCAGGAGGGTGGCCCACTTCTAATTTATAAGCAGTTGAAATGTATTCTCCACAATCCCAAAAGCTAACAGTTTGTTCTATGGTAGAAAGATATACAAAAGAAGCAATTGTAAAAACGCTCCATCCTAATATATTGTTCAGTTTATTATAATTGTTCATCGTCTTATTTTGCGAATTTTTGAGTTTGCGAATTTAAGAAATAAATAATGATTTTAGCTAATAACGAAATTTTGATAAAATATTTTGCCCTGCTAACATTATTGTTATTTTTGCCGTCCACTATTTATTGCCCGGTGGTGTAACTGGCAACACGTCTGGTTTTGGTCCAGAAGAGTCTAGGTTCGAGCCCTAGCCGGGCAACTATAAGAAAAGCAGTCAAATTTTTGTAACTGTTTACCCCATATTTCGTTATAATAATACAAATAAAGTTGTTGTTTTTTGTTATATTTGTTGCCACATTTTCTAAAAGCAAGTAAGAAAACAAAACAAAGACAAGTATTATGGATGAAAACTTTACTCAAGGGTTTAAGAGGATATTTATCGCCTGTACCTTAATTTTTTTAACAAATCAGACTGTTTTGTTCGCGCAAAATTGTACCACACCCAATTCCCCTAATGTTACAAACATTTCAAATTTTACCGCAACACTGAATTGGCATTATTCAGCAGGAGTTGATAACTATAGGCTAAGGTATAAAATTGTAGGAGCTGCTGTATGGTCATTTAAACATGGAATACCTGGAGACTCTTCTAATCACCAACTACAAGGGTTAATTTCTGACACAACATATATTTGGCAATTAAAAGCATTCTGTACAGGAACACCATTAATTCGTTCTTCTTGGTCAGTTATTGACACATTTTCTACAACCAACTTTCCAACAGATTGTAATAACACACTAAATGGTACGGCTTGGATTGATAGTTGCGGTAATTGTGTTGGCGGAAACACTTTCAGTTCTCCTTGTATTGCTTTTTCACCATCTATATCAATATCATTAGGATCTTTCATTTGTAACGACACCACTTCAGTTACATTTAATACAAGCCAAGATCCGAATGAACCAGATATTTCTTCAGCAGTTTTTTCTTCTGATTCCGGCTCTTTTAATTTAAGTGGACTAAATACAAATGACACAATTGGAAGTAGCACTATAATTGCAGGTGGCGGCTATATTAATATAAACACTACACTGCTTGTTGATTTTATAATTTCTCCTACTAAGATATCTGTAAAAGCTATTGATGACAGTAGCGGTCAGATTTATGGCTCATTTACAATTGAAAATAATATTGGAGGAGGAATACTTGTTGTTGCTACTTCGCCACCTGATAATAATAATGTAACTTCTGGAAACAGCCAAACAATAATCATTACCAACTTATTTGTAAATCCAAACCCCACAAATTTAACGTTTAATTCTAGCGTTATTTCTGAATTAGGAGATATTGACGTACAAAACTTTCCTTTTTCGATTAACTGTTTATTAGTTGATTGTAATGGAGAAGTTAATGGTACTGCATGGACGGACAGTTGTGGTAATTGTGTTGGTGGTAATACGGGTAATCTT
>MDTB01167136.1_pt1 | contig 60567 bp, 58 predicted proteins | sample 811161 | NCBI WGS metagenome assembly MDTB01 (sample SAMN05326650, study PRJNA326480) | marine metagenome | isolation source: seawater | place: Mediterranean Sea | collected 2009 | reverse complement strand
TTGAACCTATCAAAGAATGTGTAGATGTGATAAAAAACAAAATTAAATTAAAACCAAGGTATCAAGTTTTTAATTGTGCTTTAGGTTCGGAAGATAAATTAGAAAAGTTTCATGTAGCAGATGGTCATGATTCAGGAAGCTCATCTTTATTAGCCCCTAGAGAGTCTGACATTACTTTTTCAAAAACAATAGATGTAGAAGTAAAAAAATTTACTTCATTAGGTTTAGAAGATATCGATACAGCAATAATAGATACGCAGGGATATGAAATTGAGGTATTGAAAGGTTTTAATAAAAAGTTAAATAATTTAAATATAGTAATTGTTGAATTTGCCAATTATGAAGGATATATAAACCAACCAACGTATAAAAAATTAAATAAATTTATGAAAAAAAATAATTTTGTACCAGTCGATCAAGTCAAAAGAATAAATAAACCCATTCCTACAAAAAAAGGTGGAAGCTTTGGAGATATACTGTATGTAAACTCTAAACATTTAAATAATAAAGATATTTATTTACTTAGACTAAAAAGTTATTTTATTAATTTGATAATTTATGACTTGATTGTATTCACAAAAAAAAATCTGAAAAAAAATATTAAAAAAATATTAAATGTATAAATTTAGTAAAAAAGAAGAATATTTAAAAAATAAAGATATCAAACTTAAGACAATCATCGAAGATAATGGTCATATTATTTTCAAACCACATAAAGAACATCAATTTAATAGCCTTGTCGGTATTGTAATATCGCAATTTATCTCAACACATGCAGCAAAATCAATATTTGATAAAATAAAAATAAATTTTAGTACTGACTTTTTAGATGCAAAACATTTTAAAAATTATACGGTAGATGACATTAAGAGGCTTGGTTTAAGCAGAAACAAAGCCAAAACAATTAAGGACTTATCAGATTTTTATTTGAATAAAAACTTTAAAGATTTATCAAGTTTAAATAATGAACAACTAAATCAAACTTTGTTATCAATTTTTGGAATTGGACCATGGTCAGTCAACATGTTTGAAATTTTTTGTATTGGAAAATTAAATGTTTTCTCATCAAAAGATGCAGGATTAAGGCTTGCGATGAATAACTTTGAAATGGTAGATCCTGGCAGTAATTGGAAACTTTATGATGAATATGCTGAAATATGGTCTCCATATAAATCAATAGCATCTCTTCATTTATGGAAAACAGTTGATTAATTTATCAAACTATTTTTGTTCAACGCTTTTTTAACAATGTAGTAAAAATTTTTGATAATCAAAAAAGTTAAATAGTATCCGCATAATCTGTTCACTAAAAATAGAGAGAATTCAATTATGCTTGTTCCACCAGAGATCCCAAAAATCATAATCAGTGGATTTGTAAAAAAGAAAAAATACATGATAGTTTTTTCAAAATTGCTTATGTTTTTGTGAATAATCGCTGCAACAATAAAGATAAATACTAACTTGTATGAATAATTTGCAAACAATGAAATTACCACAACAACAGGTGTTGTGATTATAAATATTCGCTTATCTAACTTATCAGTGATATTTTTTTTCAAAATACTTTCTTTTTTCAAAAGCAGTAAAACAAAATAAAACATTAGAACAAGAAGAATTAAGTGATATGTTCTAAAAAACTCAAATCCATAAAATCTTCTTATTGCTTCACTATCACTTTGCAAACCATATGTTCTAACAGGTGCAAATGGTTTTTGAGTTAATGAAAAATTATTAAATACATAATTATAGAAAATATAAAATAGATTAGCTGTCAGGAATCCAGCTGAAATAATTGAATTTTTCAAGTCTTTACTTATAAAATTATAAATAAATATTCCTGCGATGAAACCTACAGGATATAATTTCAGCATACTTAAAATCGAAAAGACTGTGAGAAAAGTTATGTTCCAATTTTTTAGAAAGTAGATATAGATTACAAATATTAAAAAAATTACGATATCCAAATTCATAGTATCAAGTAGAAATATGAATGATGGACTTAAAAGTAGAGATAATATAAAAAGATTTTTTTTACTTATGTTTGTTTTTATTAAAAAAATTAGAACGATTATTCCGACCAAAATAGAAATAAAAATCGTAGCAAACCAAATATCACCACTGAATTTTAGTATTTTAGAGAGAGGGCCAAATCCTATATTTACTGGTCCATCATACCCGACACCTCCCTCAAGACAACTTATAAAGTTTCCAGATAATTGAAAGTTATATGAAAATACATCATTAGCATTGCACCGCAACTGAAGTAAAAACAATTGGGTGTCCCAAAAAATATCGTTATTCAAACTATTTAAAAATTTTTCATTAGGTATATCCACAAGATAACGTTTTAGAATTAAGACAAAGATATAAAATTTAAGAATTATTTTTTGATAATTACGGAAATTGAATTTTATTATTTGATTTAAAACCAAAATCGTAAATAAATAAAAATTTAAATAATTAAATTGAAAGATAGAAATAATAGGGAATAAAAATAAAAAAATAAAATTTTCTTTATTTATAAATGAACTTAAATTGCTGTTTTTATCATTTATTTTGGGAAGGAACTGATCTCTCAACTACACCTTCTTCGTGATAACCATCGTCAACATTTATACCCCATATGTTGTTTTTTTCATTTAAAAGCAAATTTCTAACTGATTTGACAGCTGTCATCATTGAGTGATCTTGATTATTATACCTATGCATACCATTTCTTCCCATAGGGTAAAGATTAGGGTGCTCTTTTAATAGCCAATTCTTAATTTTTTCAATATTCTCTTTGTAGTTCAGGTCATACACAGGGTAAGCCTTTGGCATCCTTACAACATATCCCTCATCAGCACTGTTTTTTTCTATTAGTTTTAATTCTTCAAGTTCACTTATTGCTAAATTTATTAATTCTTCATCGGTTGAATTCCATAAATCGTCATTTTTGGTAACAAAATACTCTAGGCCAAGACATGTTTTCCCTTCTTTAACTAAATGAGGAGACCAACTTCCATAATTTTGAACCCGGCCAACTTTTACATGAGGTTCATGAATGTAAACCCAATTATCTGGAAATGCGTATTTTTTATCTACTACCAACGCAACAGTCAGAAAATCTCTAAACTTTAAATTTTCTCCAGCTTCGAGCACTTCTTTCGATGGTTTTGGATCTAAAGCTGAGGGAAGATGGGCTAAAGGCATTGATGAAAATAATGCGTCACACATATAAATACCCCCATCTTCAGTGACAACTTTATATCCACTATTTTCTAATTTTTTTATCTTTTTAACTCTAGAATTAAAAATAATTTCATGGCCATTGTTTATGAGCCTTGAAGATGCTGAATCCCACATCATTCCTGGTCCTAGTTTTGGATATTTGAATTCATCAATCAATGTGGTAATTATTTCAGAGTTTCTTCTTGGGAGTAAAGCATTCATTATTGCTTTACCTAGCGATAGATTTTTGATTCTTTGACTTGCCCAATCAGCTCCAATTGTATTTGCAGGAACTCCCCAAACCTTTTCGGTGTAAGTTTTAAAGAAAATGTTGTATAGCCTCCAACCAAATCTAGATGCAACCCAGGTTTCAAAGTTATCAATATTTTTTATCGGAAATATTCTTATATAAATATAAGATAAAACACAGCGTATAGCTTCTATAACTCCGAGATTGAATAGAGCATTAGATGCTTTCAACGGATAATCAAAAAACTTACCTTTATAGTAAATACGACTCATTCTAGGGGTCATTATGAAATCCTCTTTATCAAGCATTTCATCCCATATTTGATACACCTCTTCTACTTTTGTAAAAAATCGATGACCACCAATGTCAAATTTCCAACCGTTTCTTTCAACAGTTCTACTTATTCCTCCAGTTTCTTTATCGCCTTCAAGAATTTTGGTTTTAATGTCATGTTTGTTGAACTCCCATGCAGCTGTTAACCCAGCAGGTCCCGCTCCAATAATTAAAATTTTCATGATTACATAAAGAATAAACGTTTATTTAAATAATCAAATAATCTGAACGAATATAATTTTAAAGAATTAAATCTATAGGTATCAATCTTGAATTTAAAAATTATACTTTAAAGTGGACATTTGAATAATGAAAAAATTTATAAAAAAACTATTTGTGAGAGATATTGTAATCAATGTCAATGAAGTAGAAAATAATCAGACTTACCTACATGAAGAGGAATTTACTTACATACTTCATTTATATGAACTTTATAAGATGACAAAAAACACTCCTGGCCATATTGTAGAAATTGGTGTTGCAAATGGAAGAAACTCAATAATATTTGGCCAATTGATAAATAAATTTGGTGACAACAGTACTAAAAAATATCACGGTATAGACACATTTGATGGATATGTTGAAAAAGATTTAGAAAAACAAAAGTACCTAGATAAAAATGCATGGAAAGATATTGATTTTAATTCAGTAAATAAAAGATTAGAATCACTTGGATTAGGAAATATTTGCCAACTATATAAATTAGACGCATACGAAATAAAAGAAAAATTCATCAATCAGGGTGGATTTCAATTTCAACCAGACTCACTTTTGGTATCACTTTTATATATTGACTGTAATAGCTACGGAGCAGCTAAACATTCAATTGATTCGCTGATGCCCTATATGTCTAAAGGCAGCGTAATCGCAATTGACGAAAAACGCTTAGGAGGTGAGACCAAAGCTCTAAAAGAAATTGCAAATGATTATGATTTAACTTTAGAAAAAAATTTATTTCCTAGTATTTATACTTACATAAAACTGAACAACTAAATAGAAGTATGAAAAATTTAGATTTTCCAATAATAACCATTACAAGTAAATGGTATTCAGAATATACATTGAATATGTTAGCTTCTATTAAAAAAGTTGGTTTAGCAGATAATGTTACAACCTTTTGTTTGGACCAAGACTCATTTAAAGAAATAAGCTCAAATGGATTTTTAGCCAAAAGTATCGACACAAGTTATGAAATAACAAAAAAACCTACCCACTACGGAACTAAAGAGTTCAACAGATTTATGTTTTATAAGATGCAAATTATTAGAAACGAATTAATAAAGAACAAATTTATTTTATATACAGATGGAGATGTTGTATTTAAAAAAAATATTATTGATCTTATTGATAGAAAAAGAAATTTCGAAATACTAGCAATTAAAGACTTTGATGTTTCCAATCCAAATAAAGTTTCGATTTGTGCAGGATTTATGATGGTAAAGTCAAATCTAAAAACTAGAAGGCTATTTAATCCAAACACCATAGCTAAAAACAATTTCAACATACAAGATCAGGAAATAATTAATTCCAAAAAAAGATGGATAAATTATGAATTTCTTGATGAGAAACTATATTCAAATGGGAGCTATTTTACGAATAACTCAAAAAAGATTGATCCAGTTGTTGTCCACTTTAATTATATTGTTGGTGAAGATAAAAAAGATGTAATGAACTCATATGGATATTGGTATTTATAGTTAATATAGAAATAATATGAAATATGAAAAAGGAGTTGTACTCGCCGGAGGAACAGGTTCTCGTTTATACCCAACAACAAAAGTAATAAATAAACATTTTCTGAATGTTTATGACAAGCCTATGATCTATTATTCTTTATCAATTCTGATGTTATTAAAAATAAGAAAGATCTCAATTGTTATCGATGAACCGTCATTACTACTCGCAAAAAAATTATTAGGTAACGGAGATGAATTAGGGATAGAAATTGATTATGAAATTCAGGATTCTCCACTTGGCCTTTCTGATGCAATAAACAAAACGATTCTAAACAATGAAGATAAAAAATTTTTAGTCGTTCTCGGAGATAATTTTTTGTATGGTAGAGATTTTTATAACAATTTTTATAATTTGATTGATATCGACAAATGTAATATATTTTTTCAAAAAGTTAAAAATCCTGAAGAATTTGCTGTAATAGAACTAGATAGTAAAAAACAATTAAAAAATATTATTGAAAAACCCGATACTTATATTTCGGACTTAGCAGTCACTGGTATTTATTCATTTGATGAAAATTTTTTTGGATATTTTCAAAATACAAGAATATCTGAAAGAAATGAATTTGAAATCACAGATATATTAAAAAGTTATTTAGATGAAAAAAACTTAAATCCCATATATTTAGGAAGGGGCATGACTTGGATGGATATGGGTAGTTATGAATCGTTAGTAAATTGCTCAAATTTTGTGAGAACAATCCAAGAAAGGCAAAATATACTCGTAAATTCGCCTCATGAAATTGCATTCAGAAATAATTGGATAGCAAAAAAAGACATAAAGAAACTTTTTGAAAAAAATCCTAATTCAGTATATTTTATAAATTTATTTAATAATATTGACTCTATTTATTAGAAGAAATTAAATTGTTTATTATCTCGTACCTTTTTTTTAATTCTTTGTAATCACTATATTTAAATTTTAAATATTGTTTATTTAAAATATCTTCATACATATTTTTAAATTGATCGTGGATGCCAACACTAATTTTTTTCTTATGATTCTTTGATATAACCTCATATTCATAAAGAGTTCTTTCATTTTTACTAAAAATAAAAGGAAAAAGATATTTTTCTTTTAATGTTTCAATTTCAAGTACATTTGAATATTCTTCTCCTAAGGCCCATTCTGCAGTTATTGATTTAAAGTTTTTGTTTTCAAAAGATATAAATCCGCTCATATCAATATTTAGACTTTTATCTACTTTATATTCATGTTCTTTAACTTTTAAATCTTTAAGTAAATAACTTAATAAAGAAATTGGATAGATGCCTTGATCAAGAATTGACCCACCTCCATGACTTTTTTTATATCTATAGTGATTTTTATCTCCATGGGGCACTTTAAAGGAAGCTTTAATTGTCTTACAATCATTGTTAAGTAATATATTTTTTACAATATCAACTAAGGGGTGATGAAAATACATTAAAGATTCGAAAACATACTTTGATGAATACTTTTTTTCAAAATCTTTACTAAAAATTGTTTGAATATCTGACGAAATAGGCTTTTCAATTAAATGATGTTCTGAAAATTCAAAATATTTTTTGAGATTATCTAAATGTACTTTAGGAGGAGTTGCATAAATAATTAGATCATAGAAATTATTACCTAAAGCTTCAGAGCTTTTTAGGTATCTAATCAATTCGTTATTGAATTTATTATGATTAACTTTGTTATAAACAACATCTATTTCTTGCACTTTATTTATTTTTATTAATGATGGAATAATTCTTCTATTAGAATGCTGACCATTTCCAACTAATAAAACTCTCACAATCTACACGAAAATTAATCGTGATAAGTGGGGATTTATAATAGAGTTTAGTTTCATCATTTTAGAAATTTGGTACAAGCTTACAAATTTGTAATTTTTGTTTATAATTTCGATTTCATCAAAAGGTATATTTTTTACCAATCCGAGGTTCCTTTTTTTAAGAAACTTTCCACCGTCCTCGGCTAGCCAACTGTTGAAAGCATAATTTTTTTTGATTTTGTAATCTTTAAAAAAATCTGAATAATAAGGTTCTCTTCCTCCGTGTACTTTATTAAAGTTTGAAAAAGTTGCTTGTAAAGTTGGTCCCAATTGAATTAATCCATAGTTTCCTGGCTCAAATCTTGCTTGAATCAAATAATGAGGCATGTCATCAATTTTTGTCCTTATCAAACCAAGTAAACCACCATCGTAATTAAACTCTTTTACAATTGGTTGGTCCCAACCTCTTTTACCTACCTCTCTGTCAGAGTTTTCGCCAATTCTTATACCCACTATTGAAAAAAATTTTCCAGACTTGTGAACAAGATTACCTTTGTTATTTGTTTTCCACTCAGCGGCATTATTTATTGGAATTTCCTTTATATTTGATTTAAATGAATTCTTTGCATCTTTTACCCATTCCTTAATATCTTTTGTTTCACTTAGTAAGTTTGTACATGTGATTTGTTCTGCTATTTTTTCAACTTCGTAGGACTTTAAATATGGATTATTTTTCTTTATGCTTGCACAATTATTTAAAAAATGGGTCTTTTTGTCTTTATTGTTCATATAAATGGTTGTTTACTATTACCATAGTTTTGTGCAAATTATTGTAACAGGATGTTTTGGATTTATAGGATTTAATTTTATTAACTATTTATTTTCAAATTATTCAAATGATTTTAAAGTTTTAGGTGTTGATAACTTAAATAACAATTGTTCTTCTATAAATAAAAAATTATTTAATAACAAAAACTTTAAACATGTAAATCTTGATATTAACGATATTGATCAACTTGAGAGTAAAAATATAGATATTATTATAAATTTTGCTGCTCAATCACATGTTGATAATTCAATTTTTAATCCAAAAGAATTTGCACATACAAATGTTCAAGGAGTGATAAGTCTATTGAATTATACAAAATCAAATAAAATTAAAAAATTTATTCATATGTCAACAGACGAAGTTTTTGGTTCTTCATCTGTAAATAAGTTTAAAGAAAATGATAAATTTAATCCTGCATCACCTTATTCTGCATCAAAAGCTTCGGCCGAGCATTTTTGTAAAGCGTTTCGAAAAACTTACGATCAAAATATTTTGATATTAAGACCTTGTAATAATTATGGAATATTTCAACAGCCTGAAAAACTAATACCATTCAGCATATTAAATACTATTAAAGGGGGAAATATTGAAATATACGGTGAAGGAAAAAATGTGAGAAATTGGATTCACGTTAATGATACTTCAGATGCCATAATAAAGTTGATTTCAGAATCTCCAGAAAATGAAGAATTTAATATTAGCACTGACTACTTTCTTGATAATTTATCTTTAGCTGAAAAAATTATTAATTTTTCTAATTTACCAAAAGAAAAAATAACTTTTGTTAAAGATCGCCCAGGCCATGATTTTAGATATGCTACAGATAATACAAAAATAAAAAAAATGGGCTGGAAACCTAAATATGACTTTGACGAATCACTTGTTGAAATTATCGATTGGTATAAATCAAATACAAAATGGTGGTCTGCAGAATATGAGAAAACTCTAAAAAATAGAAAAAAAAGATTTACATTAGATACTTAAATTAACCATATGAACAAGGCAATTAATAATAATTTAAAAACTGTACCCATAGTTATTTTCGCTTTTAATAGACCTAGTAAGTTGGTTTCGCTTCTTGATTCATTAGAGAAAAATAAGGAGTTTCACGATAGTGAGGTATATATTTTTGTAGATAAATATTTAGAAAAGAGTGACAAAAAAAATAACCAAAAAGTTCTTGAGATTGCCAACAAACCATTAAATTCAAAATCAACAACTGTATTTTATAATGATAAAAACACTGGCTTAAAAGGTAATATTTTAAAAGGGATTAATTTTATCTTTGAAAATAATCAGTCAGCAATATTTTTGGAAGATGATTTAGTTGTTGGACCTTATTTTCTTAATTTCATGAACACATCACTTTACTTATATGAAGATAATAAAGAAGTAATGCATATTTCTGGTTATAACTTTCCAACATTAATTGGAAATAAATCATCAGCATCTTTTACTAGTTTAATGAATTGTTGGGGCTGGGGAACCTGGAAAAATAGATGGGAAGGTGTAACTAATTTTTCAATAAATAAAATATCTAAAGCTAATTCAAAGTACAGAAGAAAATTTAATGCTTATGGTTTTGAAAAAGATTACGAAAGCCAACTAATTAGAAACGAAAGAAATGAAATACAAACTTGGGCAATATTTTGGTATCAACATATTTATGAGCAACAAGGATATTGTTTACAACCATCAAGAAGTTTAGTGATCAATAACGGTATTGACGCAACAGGCGTGCATAAAAGTCAAACGAACATATATAATTTAAAAATCAATATTAAAAAAATTACTAATTATCCTGAAAAAATTCGATCTAACTTTATTCCAAAAATTCAAATTATAGGTTTTTTTATTTATAAAAGATTATTTAAGAATTTTTTTAACTTTTATTGATTAGTATTTTATGAAATATTTTGTAAATCTGTTAATTTTATTTTTTGCAGATCCTTGGTAATGAATATTGCATACAAGTATTTTATAATTTAAAATTATGTCAAAAATTTTATTTCTGTTGTATATCTTTATTTTTTCATTTTTTAAAGCATAGTTGTTCATTGACAAAGGGCCCTCGCCATTATTTATATGATTCATAAATACAACCATTTCTCCATCCTTGTTCTTAAAAGGTTCTAATATATTGTGAATCTTTAACTTTTCTTCATGATAAATAAGATAATGTAATGTCATATCACAAATCCCACCGGGTATTTTCTCTTTTTGATGAAAATCAATTTTTTCTTTGATAAGGTCAAATCTTTCCTTATTTATGTAGATATCATTAAATAAAATTTCGAATTCATTGCAGTAATTTTTACTTATTAAACTTGAATGGATTGATCCAGTCATTCTATACTTTGACTGATTGTTTGGTACTAAAAATGCTGTTTCTTGTTCAAACATTAAATTGTTAACGTCAACTAACAGAACATTATCACTGTCAATGTAGAAAAGGCTATCTAGATTATATTCATTCAAAAATTCTTTCAAAATAAAGACTCTTGCAAAACAAAACCATTCAAAATCAAACGAATTAGTGCTATAGTTTTGAAAATTTTCTTTTAAGTAGTTCAATTTTTGATTATTTTCATATTTTTCAATATCAATAAATGTAATATTTTTACTAAGGTTTTCTAAAAACTTTATTTCTTTGTTTCCAATTAGATAAACATGATTGTTTTTTGACGTAATTTCGAGATTATATTTTAAATATGGTTTATAACCTTTATGTATTACAACACATGATAAAGATTTTTGATTCACACAAATACAATAATATATTAAATATTTTTATTTATTGGTTCAAGTTTTAAATAGTCAATATATTCGGGTTCTTTATTTTTAAAGTTATATTTTCCCGACATTAATGAATTTATCTTTCTATTTAAACTCTTATAGTTATCAACGTAGAAAAATATTCCATTATCAATCTCATTGGAGTACTCATCTTTTGCGATATGACTTGTAAATATTGTAGGAACATCAAAATAAAGAGCTTCAAAGGCTGTTGAAGAATATTCTGTTATATGAACACATGATTTATTAAAAAGCTCAAATATATTATCTTCAGTAGTAACAATTGTATTTTTAAAATTAAGCTCTTTTTTTATTTTTTTTATGTCCCTTTTATTTTGTTTTGGATGAGGTTTAATGATCCATTTTAAATTTTTGTTATTTTTTATACATTTAACGACAAAATTTTGTAAGAACTGTGTTTTTTGAAAAACTAAAGGTTGCAATGTTACTAGTACGTAGTTTTCTTTCTTTTGATTTTTTTCATAATTAGCAGGAAACCTATATCCCGACACAACAGCTTTTAGGCCACTTGAGGTAGAGTTATCGATCTGTTCTATTCTTTTTTTAGAAATTTCATTCCAGGTCCAAAAATAATCAGGAAGCATCTCATAATTTTTCACTGGTACTTTATTCCAATTTGTATACAACGGATTATATATACCCTGCTTTCCATGCTGTACATCAATTGTTTTAATACCAAAATTTTTTGATTCTATGTTTAGGCCTAATTTAAAAGGAAGTGTGTAGGACGAGTAAAAGATAAATTTAGGTTTATGACTTAGATCTTTAATGAAATTTCTACCTTCTTCAACGTCCAACATTTTATTTTTCAATACTATTTCAAAATATTCTAGGTCAATCATATTAAATTTTGATTTCTTGATCTCATATCGCAAATCATCGATAAATTTTATAGTGAACTCATCAAAAACTATTTTTTTAAAGCTTTCTCTTGGCTTGATTTTCTTACTACTGAGAATTTTGAATTGCGATATTTTTGAATCTAAATGTAGTTTTGTTGCTTGAAAATCTTTTTGTAGTTCTTTATAAATATTATCTATGTACTTGTTAACAAACTTATTTTGTTTGTTAACGTAAAAATGGTCATCTGAAATAAAGATAACATCTTGAAAAGAATCATACTCAAATAATTTTTCGTCTACGAAACTTTGTTGGTCATTCTTAATTATTACATCTAAATATTTTTCATATATTCTTTCGTAAAAAGTTTGTTTTTTATACCTTGATACAATCTCAAACAACGAAAATCTAATAATTGGCCAAATTTTGATTTTATCAATTAACAATTCATTGACTTGATACTCATTTTCTATCTTTTTTATTAATAAATTAAATTCCTTAAGAAAATTATCCATTAACTTATCCTACTTTAATCAAATAGACAGTATGTAAAAAGAATTGTAATCCGTAGACATGCAATTGTTATAATTATTAAAGTGAGTGGATTTACTTTAAAACAAGGAAAATTAGTTAGAAAAATTGAAAATTTCTCTAAACCTTTTGTTATTGCTGAGATCGGAGTGAACCATGATGGAAATATAAAGTTGGCAAAGGAGCTTATTGATGTTTCAAAAGAAGCAGGTGCAGACGCTGTAAAATTTCAAACATTCAAAGCTGAAAATTTAGTCTTAAAAAATACCAAAAAAGCAAACTATCAAGAAAAAAATACAAAATCTAATCAAAACCAATTTGAAATGTTGAAACATCTTGAAATTTCATTTATTCAGCTTAAAAAATTACGAAATTATGCAAATTCTAAAAATTTATATTTTTCTACAACTCCATATAATCTAGAAGATATAAGTTTACTTGAAGAACTACAATTACCATTTGTAAAAGCTGCCTCAATACACTGTGGAGAGCCATATTTTATTAAGCAATTATCAAAATTAAAAATACCAGTATTTATGTCTACTGGTTTATCAGACGAAAAAACAGTTAATTCAGCTTCATTGATATTGCGTCAAAATCTAAAAAACAAATATGTTATTTTGCAATGTACCACAAACTATCCAGCTGATATAAGCGAAGCTAATATAAATGTTCTTGATAATTACAGAAAACAAGAACACACAATTGGATTCTCAGATCATACTATTGACAACATTGCATCTTTATTGGCGTTATCTAAAGGTGCGAGCGTTTTTGAAAAGCACATAACTTTAAATAAGAAAAAGACTGGACCTGATCATTATGCGTCATTAAACCCTAAAGAGTTTAAAAAATATGTTGATGATTTGAATTATGCTTATACTGCATTAGGATCTTCGCGAAAAAGCTTAACAGCTTCTGAGTTAGAAAATTATAAACAAATGAAAAGATCGATTTATTTCAATAAGGATTTAAAAAAAGGACATAAAATCAAAATTAATGACTTATTATTTATGAGGCCATTTAACAATAAATCATTAATTGAAGACATAGATAACTATTTAGGAAAAAAATTAATAACTGATGTAGACAAACATTCTTTACTTTCAAAAAAAGTTATATAAAACATGTTGAATTTAACTAAGACCAAAAAGAAAGATATTTTACATATAGGTAATATTTTATTTAGTGAAAATAAAAATTATTTAAAATATTTTAATCCGTTTACTGATGAAAATGATCTTGACTTAAGCTTTAAAGACAAAAATAATATTTTTTACAATATTTGTTTAAGTAAAGAGATTATTGGATTTCTGATGTTAAGAGGTTTAAACCTTAAGCAAGCAAGATTTGGAATATATTTAAATAGTCAATATTCTCATAGGGGTTATTCAAAAAAGGCAACTGTACAATTTCTTCAACTCCTCAAGGATAAATATAAAGTAAAGGAAGTTTATCTGAAAGTTCATAAAGAAAATTTTAAAGCCATCAATTTATATCAAGATATTGAATTTGAAATTAAAACAGATGAAAATGAATCATATATTATGAAAAAAAAATTATGAATAAAAATTTTTGGATTTCATCAAGTTTTTTTTCATCAAAAAATATTGATGATTTAGTACAATCTATGTCAATTTTTGGTTTAAATAAAGTTGAACTTACTGCGGGTTTTGATCAGGATGAAGATATAGATAAAAAATTGGTTGAATATGAAAAGGAGGGTTTTGAATTTCTAATACATAATTACTTTCCTAGACCTAAAGAAGATTTTGTAATCAATTTAGGCTCAATTGATAATTCAATTCAAGATATGACAGTGGAACATTGTAAAAGATCAATTGAATTAGCCTCAAAATTAAAAAATAAAATTTTCTCAGTTCATGCTGGTTTTGCTTTTGAAATGGATGAGTTCTTAATTGGCAATATGGTCAAACAAAAAAGTGTGGTTGAAGAAGGAAATTTCGACATAGGTAAGTCTTTTCAGAATATGGTCAATAATTCAAATATAATCTTAAACCATGCGAATGATTTAAATGTTCAGGTTCTGTTTGAAAATAATATGATTCCAGATATAAGAGGCTTTCGTAAAACATCTATACCCTATCACTTAATTGACCCAAAAGGTATTAACTCATTTTTTTCTGAATTAAAATATAAGAATTGTGGTTTAATTTTAGATGTTGCTCACGCGAAAATAGTTTCAGAAATAATTGATATTGATCCAGTAAATTATTTTGATATTACAAACATTAAATTTCTGCAACTTTCTGAACCAGATGGCATTAAAGATTCGTCCAAAATATTTGATGAAAATTCATGGTTTTTCGATAAGCTAGGTATGTTCGGTCTAGATAAATTAATATTAGAAGTTAAAGAAAGCGATATAAAGAAGTTTGAAAATTTTACAGCTATGTTAACAAAATTATGAAAAATATATCTGAATACACGGTTCAAAAAGATACAACTTTGATTGAAGGTCTAAAAAACATTAATAGAGGGACTGAGGGTATATTGCTGATACTTGATAAAAAAAAACTTGTAGGAATACTAACCGACGGTGATTATAGAAGACTTTTACTAAACAACATAAACTTTGAAGACAAAGTAATTGATCATGCTAATAAAAATTTTGTTTTCTCTGATAATGATGAAGCAAAAAATCAAAAACTTTCAAAACTCTCTAATTCAATTAAGCATTTACCGGTATTAGATAAAAATGGTGAAATATTAGATCTACTTACATTAAATGATTTATTACTAGTGCCGATAAGTAATCCTGAAATCTCAGAAAATGAAAAAAAATATGTATTAGATGCTTTAAACTCGGGATGGATTTCAAGTCAAGGTAGCTATGTAAAAGCCTTTGAAAAAGAATTAATAGATTATTTATCTCAAGGAAAGAATGATATTTATTTGACTACTACATCAAGCGGGACGGCAGCTTTAGAGTTAGTTTTTAAATCTTTAGATATAGGGGTAGGAGATGAAGTAATTCTTCCTTCGGTAACTTTTGGAGCTACTGCAAATTCGATAATTAATTGTGGAGCAACTCCAGTGTTTGTTGACGTAAGCCTTGAAACGTTCAACATTGATACAACGTCAATTCAAAAATACATAAATGAAAAAACCAAAGCCATCGTTGTTGTTCATTTATATGGCAATCCAGTTTCGGCAAAGCCCATTATAGATATATGCAAAAAGAACGATTTGTTTTTGATTGAAGATGCTGCAGAAGCAATAGGTTCAAAATATAAAAATAATTTATGTGGGACGATAGGAGACGCAGGAACTTTAAGCTTCTTTGCTAATAAGCTCATTACAACAGGAGAGGGAGGAGCGGCAATATTTAAACATAAAAAGCATTATGAAAGGTCATTAAGTATAAAAAATCATGGAATGGATAAAGATAGAAAATACTGGCATAATTCTGTTGGTAGCAATTACAGATTAACAAACCTACAAGCAGCATTAGGCTTGGCACAAATAGAGAAAATAGATTACTTTTTGGATTCAAGAAATGAAATATACGAGATTTATGATAGTTTTTTCAGAGAAAGCAAAGACTTTATTGTTCCTAAATTAGAAAATTCTTCTATCTCTTCCTATTGGCTTTATCCTGTTTTGTGCAATCCTGTAAACCCTCAAATTTTTGAAAAATTATATTCCCATTTAGAAAAAGATTCAATTGAAACTAGACCAGTTTTTCCTCCTTTACATATACAAAAAGCTTTTTCAACTTACAAAAGATGTGAACTGCCTATTGCAGAAAAATATTTTCTAAAAGGTCTCTGTTTGCCTGTTTCAAATAATATGAGTGATGATGAAAAAAATAGGATCAAAAATTCATTAGAAAGTTTTTTTAAATGAACAACTTATCTTCGCCTGTATATCCTATTGTTACACCATTTATGGAAAATGGTGATATTGATTTCCAAGCTCTTGAAAAGTACATCAATTTTCTTTTAGACCATGATTCACAGATTTTAATTACAACAGTAGGTACTAGTAGATTTAATCTTTTAGAAAATGATGAAATTGTTGATCTAAATGAAAGCTTTGTTGCAACAGTTAATGGAGATAGTTATACAATTTGTGCAGGACCTTTAAATGGATCATCTAAAATTAATAATAAAGTATTAAGAGAAACAATAAAATCTGGAGGAAATGCATATTTAGCAATTTACCCAGAAAGATATTATGAAGACTTATCAATTATAAAATTTTATTTTGATTTGGCAGAAACTAGTTCAATCCCTATTTTAATTCACCAAATGGGTATAAGGAGCGGCTATGGAGGCACCAAAGGTTATTCAAAGAGCCTAATAAAAAAATTACTTTCTCATGAAAATATTTCTGGCATGAAAGAAGAGTCGCAAGATAAATCTTTATCAAATTGGATACATAATAATTACTCTGATAAGAAGCTAATCATTGGTCAAGGTGGAATGTTAAATTTTATTGATGATTATAAATTTGGAGCAAAATCCTATTTGGTAGGTTTAGGAAGTTTTTTACCACAGATATCAAATAAATTTCATAAACACGTTACTAATAATGAGGTCGAAAAAGCCAATGAATTGAAAAAATTATATGAAGACGAGTACTTTAAACTAGCCGTAAGCTTGGGATGGCATGTGCAATTAAAAGAAATACTTTCATACATGGGATTAATGAAAAGATACGAGAGGGCACCCTTAGAGCCACTACTTTTAGAGAAATCTGACCTGCTATTCAAATTTTTAAATAGTCATGAAAAATTTAGTATAGATTTGGCTAATTACATATCATGAACATTGCATTTATACCCGCAAGAAGTGGTTCCAAAAGGTTAAAGGATAAAAATTTTCAAATAATAGGTGATAAGTCGTTACTGGAAATCGCAATTTTAACTGCTCAAAAATCAAAGGTTTTTGATGATATTGTCGTGTCTTCCAATGACGAAAGAGCGGAAGAGCTATCGAAGAAATATAATTTGAATTATCAATTCAGAAAAGAAAATTTATCTGGAGATAATATAAAAATATGGGATGTTGTATTTGAGTATCTATCAAATGGTGAAAATAAATTTAATACTGATGACAAAATAATACTCTTACTACCAACATCTCCATTTAGAACTGAGGAGAATATTCAAAAAGGCACGGAATTAGTAGAAGAAAAAAAATCTAATGTCATATCTGTTTCTATGTATAAAGCCCCAATTGAGTTCTCTATTGAACTCAATATTGAAAATCAAGTAAATCTTAAAAATAATAAAGCTTTAAGCAAGTCTGATACACAGAGTCAAAGTTTTTCTAAAAAATATTATCCAAATGGAAACTTCTTTGGAGGTTTTGTAAAAGATTATTTGGAAAATAAAACATTTTATTTTGAACCACTCTTTGCAATTAAAACTAATGAAATCGAATCCCTTGATTTAAACACTCATGATGATTTAGAATATGCAAGAAAAATTAACAGTTTAAAACAATGAAAAAGAATTCAGACGGACTTTACATTATTGCAGAGATGGCATCTTCACATCAAGGTAATGTGGAAAATGTTTATAAACTTATAGATAAAGCAATTACCGCTCAAGCTCATTGTGTACAATTACAAATATTTGACCTCAAAGAAAATGCTACAACTAATTCAAAAAATTATAAAACACTAGAAAAGTTAGAAATTGAATTTGCTGAATGGAAAAAAATAATTAAGTATGTTGAAAAACAGAATATTGAATATTCTGTATTTACATATGACGAAAATAGTTTGTCATTTGTTCTTGAAAATTTTTCTCCTAATTTAATAAAATTTAACTCAAGTGAATTATCTAATCCAAAAATGTTAGAAATGATTTCTAGGCGACCAGAGTTGCCTTTAAATCTGGGAACAGGAGGATCAACAATTCAAGAAATTCATCGTGCTGTAAGATACTTAAATAATCTTAATTTTAATAAAATTTATTTAGCACACGGCTTACAAAACTTCCCAACAGATATTTACAATATAAATTTTTATAAAATGAAAGAATTAATGAAAACCTTTGATTATGAATTCATATATTGTGATCATACAGATTACAGATCAGACGTTCATCAATATATAGATTATGTAGCGCTTGGTATAGGAATAAAAATTTTCGAAAAGCACTATATATTAAAGAATAATAAAAAACTTATTGATAATGAAAGTTCTTTAAGTGCCGATAATCTTGAAAAATATGTGAAAAATCTACAAGGAGTTGCTAAATCATTATCAAGTAGTAAGTCAATAGGTTTAAGTGAAAAAAAATACAGACAATTTCAAAAAAAATCAACCATTTTGAAAAATCCTTTAAAAAAGGGTGAGAAAATTACTTTAGAAGCAGTTTCATTCAAAAGAGATGTCGGAAACAAAGAGGGAATTGATCCATTCTTTTTTTTAGAGAACTATAACAACAAAAAAATAAATAAAGATAAAAAAGCTAATTCAAAATTAAACCACTCAGATTTTGACAAATAAATTAAACAAAAATATCGAATTTTTTTTGTAGTTTTTCAATTTCTAATTTTTTTTCGTTGTATAAACTCATTTTTCTAATGTTAATTATTGATTTATATCCAAATATGTTCTGATATACGGACGTAAATGTAAATTTTGTTTTTAGAATCTTGTTTAAGTAATAAAAAAATCGGTTGATATATATCTTTAAGAGATTTTCATTATTTTTATTAAGTCTAAAATTTTCATATTTGGTAAAAAATTTCTGAATCTCTTTTACATATTCATGGGGTATTATTTTATTTGATTCAGCATATGTTTCGACAATTTGCTCTTCTATGAAATCAGTAAAACTTTTCACATCATCTTGGTAGTAGTCTTTTGTTTTAAACTCTGAATAAGAAATAAATGGATGATTTTTATTTTTTAAATGTAAATTTTCACCATGGAATTGTTTTATTAAGAATGGTTTATTTATCTTTTTTATTCTTCCTTTAATTATTATGGATAAAATCCATGACCAGTCCGCCGCAAAATGATTAAAATTTATATCTCTATAATTTTTTGGAGCAATTTTTTTTACGTTTGATCTTCTTACAAGTGTAAACAAAGAGTGATACGGTTTATTTATAAAGTTTTGAATTCTTTCTATTGGATCTTTGTTGAGAATACTACGAGTTTGATTTGGCGGCTCTATATAGTTCCTGTTTATCCAACAATGATCTCCAGTTACACCGTTAATTTGATTATTAGAATCTAATATTTTTTCGCAATAATCTAACATTTTTGGAATTATTAAATCATCATCACAACATAATATAAAATAGTCTCTTTTCGCTTCTTTTATCCCACCGATGAAACAATCATTCATAGAAAAGGACATATTGTTTTCTTTTTTTGGGAAATGTATATTCTTAATACTAAATTCATAATTTAATTCATTAATATAAACATTTAATTCTTCATACTCATTACGTTCACTAGCATTACCTATAATTATTTCTCCCCCAAAATTGTTTTGATCAAGAAAATTGAGGTATAGTTTTATGAAATTATTTCTATTATAAGTTGTAATTATTATCGATACATTTTTTGCTAGATTATGTTTCATAGTCTTCTATAGATTTTAATGTCATTCGATATACAGCATTGAATATGTCAGATTCAAATTTAAAATTTGTTGCTAAAAGCTTAGAATTATCACCATATATTGAATTTTTTGACTCATTAGAATTTGAAATGATATCAAAGTTTTCAATATTCAACTTTTTTGCAACTTTAATTATTATATTTTCCAAACTTGTTAATTGACCAGATGATAATATATATCTGCCGTATTTTTTATTTTTTGTTAGATAGAATATAGCTCTAATAAAATCATAAGCATCACTAAAATCTTCATTCGAATATTTATTTTCTAAAAAAATTTTATTTTCCAACCCTAAATATATTTTTGCTAATGAATCAGCGATATGTTTTGTTGCAAAATCTTTACTTCTAAATTCAGATTCATGATTAAACATAATTAAATTTAAAACCTTAAGACCAAACTCATCTGAAAAAAATTCACTAATTTTAAGAGAATGTATTTTGGTCAGACCATAAAAATTCCTAGGCTTCATCAATGAATTCTCATTTATTTTATCTGAATCCTTTTTTTCATATATATGAGAAGATAATGAATTGATATAAACTATACTCTTATTGAAATTCAATATACTTTCAAGAATGATCAAGACCCTTGCTGTATTTACATCATACATTTCTTTATAGTTTCCTTGAGATGGGTTTTGACCTGAAGAGTTATGAATTGCTGCAAAATTAAGGACAAAGTCTGGGTTTGTTTTTTTTAATATTGTATTAAAGTCTTTTGAAGATCCGTTCCAAAAAAAAGTGTTTTTCACCTTTTTTTTATTATGACTTACACCAAATATTTTATTATCAGTTTCTTTACTTATTAATTGAGAAATCTTTCCATCCTGGCCACTTATTCCTACAATTAAATATTTCATGTTAATTTATATTCTTCAATAAACGGAAGTGGAAAAATGAGTTTTCCGCCATTTTTAAGAAAAGCTTCTTCTCTTTGTATAATCTCTTCTTTGAAATGCCATGGAAAAACTAAAAGGGAGGAAGGATTTAATTTTTTTCCATCAGTTTCTGAAACTATTGGGATATTCGAACCAGGTGTTCTTAAGCCAAATTTATTTTCATCCCTTTCTAGAATAAATTCAATATCCTGATCTTCTATTCCAAGATATTGCAAAATTACATTTCCTTTTGTTGAAGCACCATACCCAAGCAATTTTCCATATTTATTTTCTTTTTTTATAAGTTTGGTTAATTCATTTTTGTGGTCTTGTACATAGTTGTCGAAATTTTCCCATGTTTTTAGTTTATTTAATTTTAAATTTTCTTCGTATTTTCTGTATTTTTCTATATTGAAGTCATTTGGCTTGTGCCTACTTGTTTGTTTTGAGATAATTATTGTAAAGCTTCCCCCATTGATATCATTTCGATAAATATCAATAATTTTTAATTTTGATAATTCACATATCTTCTCAAACGTTTCTAATGAAAAATATGTAAGATGCTCATGGCAGATTGAATCGTAACACTTTTTATCTATTAGTGTTGCACTTGATGTCTGTTCAGTAATCCAAATACCATCATCATTTAAAATGTTATTTATAGTTTGTGCAAAATTTACTGGTTTGTCTATATCATAAAAAACAGCTAACGAAACAATCAAATCGTACTTGCCATGGTTATTATATTTTTTTAAAAAGCTCTCATCAAAAAAATCAATATATACATTTGTTTCATTCGGATAATTATCAATATATTTTTTTGCTGATGGATCAATAGCAACGATATTACTTGTTTGTTCGTTGATCATATTTAATAATGTTCCATCATTTGAAGCAATTTCCAATATATTTTTATTTTTTAAACTATGAATCCAGGTTTCGGCAATTTTGATTACTTCTTTAAAATGATTTTTCATAGTTTGCGTGACAGCCGATCTGTACATATACATTTCACCAAACATTTCATTTTGATTGTATGTTTTATCTAATTGAACAAGTGAACAATTTTCACAAAAAATTAAAGCAAGTTTTGACTTTGGAACATTTTTTCCATCAACTTCAAACACCCCAGTCAATGACATTTCACCAAGATCTAGTATTTTTATGAGCTTTTTAGATTTGCAGATCCTGCAACATTCTAAGGTAATATTTTCCATTTCCTGTCTAAATAATACTAGTAATTTACATCTGATTACTGTATATATTTGAATTTAGAAAATTTTAATTTATTTTAATTCTGGTATCTATTCTCAAAACTAATCTTTTATTTTCACTAGTCACTTGACCAGCTTTATGTGTAATGTTTGTGTCAAAGAAAACAGCTGTCCCTCTTTGACCTTTAATTTCATCAATTGCCTCAGGGTCATTAACTTCAACAACATTCTCTTCCTGGAGAGCTTGTTTGTTCAACAACTCTTCCTGCAATTTTGTATTCCATTCTTTTTTAGCAAAAGTGATACCACCATCTTCACTATTTACATCCCTTAAATAAACCATAAGTTTTAAGTATCTTGTTTTATCAAAATGCATTTTATACGGCAACTTATCAACAATTTCCCCATTGTTTGAAGACTCTGCTAAAAATATTTTTGATATTTCAATATCATCAGTCATAAAATATGACTTCACAAAACTTTTTAAATTTTCATCAGTAAAGAATTTAGTTAAAAATTTTAAATATCTGTATTCGTTGGCATTTTTTTCACTGATTGAAAGCACTTTAACGTAATCATTATTTGTATGATAAAGATCTTCTTTTGCCTTTTTAAAAGCTTTAATAGCTTTTTTTTCAAGTAATATACATTCGTCAAATGACATAAATTCGTTAATTTTTACATAACCATTTTCTTTCAAATCTTCAACAGTTGACAATAAATCCATAAATATAAGTATACTTTTTATAAAATTATTTCACAGATTAGTATTAAAACATGAGTTTCTTTCTTCTTTTAAAAACAAAATTTTTGAGTTTTTTAATTAGGAAAATACCACCAGACTATTTTGATAACACATCAAAGTTTTATCAAATTTTTAATGTTTGGAACAATATAAAACTTGATAATATTGATGGAGACTATATTGAATTTGGAGTATTTAAAGGGAAATCACTATTTCATTCATTGAAAACTTCTAAAAAATTACAGGTTAATTTTGATAGAAAGTTTTGGGGGCTAGATTCTTTCGAAGGTTTCCCTGTTGAAAACCATAATTTTTATAAAAACGAAAACTTTACTTCATCGTATGAAAAGGTATTAAATCAATTTTCCAAATTTAGGGAAGTGAAAATAGTTAAAGGATTTTTTAGTGAGGTATTACATAACAAGCCTTTGAGTGAGATAAAAAAAATAAGTTTTGCTTTTGTGGACTGTGATATTTATGAATCAGCTAACGAAGTATTTGAGTTTTTAAAACCAAGAATTGAAAACGGTGGCTTTATTATGATCGATGACTTTACAAGTCTCGATCAAAATAACAATACAATATCTAAATCATTTTTTGAGAATTTTAAAATAAATGAAGAGGTTTTTACTTTTGCACATTATTCAAATGGAATTGTGTTTAGATATTTGAATTTAAATGAATAAAAGAAGCAGTCTGAAATATATAGACATATTACTTTATCTAGTTATTTTTATTGGTTTCATAAGTTTTTATCAAACTAATGAAATACAATTTAACGTTTTAAGATCAGATTTTATTTTTTTAGTAATTGGGCTAAAGTTTTTAAATTTTTTAATATTTAATCAACTTCACTTGAATATTTTTCATATGCATAAGTTAGATATTAAAAAAAAAGAAAATTTAACTCTCACGTATAAAGGATATATGGGTAATTTTTTTGGATTTGGAAAAACGGGAACAGGTTATAAAGCATTATTTTTAAAAAATAAATTTAATTTTAGTTATGTAAAATTTGTTTCTTTTTATATATTTTTACAAACCCTAACTTTATTTTTTACATCGTTAATCTGTTTCTCCCTATTATTTTTTACAAATATCTCTGAAACAGAATTAAAAAGTACTCTTTTGTTAGTTTTAATATTTATTATGGCAATATCCTTATTATCAAATTACATATTGAATTTAATTTCAAAATTAAAGGTATTAAAAAAAATTAAATACTTAAATAACATATTGGAAAATAATGAGCAGAATAATATTTTTTTAAAGAATCTAACATTTAAAAATCCAAAATTTGTAAAAGTTTTAATATTACAAATTTTTATTCAGGTCAATTTATTTTTACAAATATATTTACAAGCTACAAGTTTAGATATTCATATCAACTTACTTAGCAATTTTGTCTACAATCTAATTTCTCAAATTTCAATTTTCCTATCAGTAACTCCAAATGCAATTGGTATAAAAGAATTTATATTGATTCTATCAAATGATTTTATTGGTTTAAGCGCAACAGACGTTTTCAACTTAGCAGTTTTAGATAGGCTTACCGATTTTTTATCACTTGTTTTATTTTCTGTATTTTTTTATACAATTAAAAAATTTAATACTAGAAGTTAAAATTTTAATTAGAAGATGAAAAATAAAACCTTTAATAAAGACTATCAAATTTATCTTGTCCTTATATTATTTTTTTCACATCAATTATATTACGTATTAAAAGGGGGAACTACCTGGGATGATTTAGAAATACAAAAAACAACGGTTCGAATTCTTGACAAGGCATTTTGGTTTTTTGAAGATAGAACAAACCCTTTTCTAGGTGATTTTAATTTTAATCTAGAATATTATGGTTATTTTGTCCCAGTTATCGTATATTTTATTTCAAATTTTTTGATTTCAAATGTTTATACCAGACATTTTTTTGAAAACACACTAAATATTGACATCTATTCAAGTCAAGACTTTCTTTCAATTGCAAGAAATATTGCAATTAATATTTATGTATTATTGTCACTTTTAGTTATCTATTATTTGGTTTCTAGATTCTTATCAAAATATTATGCATTTTACTTTATAATTTTTTTAGTTTTGATTCCATCGTTTAATGGACATGCACTTTTCAATATAAAAGATATTCCATTTTTGATTCAGTATTTAATAGCTGTTGTTTTGACAATCAATTTTGATTTACCAACTACCAAATTAGATCGGAAGTCAATAAGATACCTCTTCTTTCTTGGTCTGATCTATGGTCTTGTGGTCCTTGTTAGGTTTAATGGATACGCCTTCTTATTCTTATTATCATTTTTTATATTTATAAATAACTATAAAAACTCAATAATCAATTTTTCTACCTTACTAATCAACTACTTAATTATTTATTCTGTTTCGTTTACGTCACTTATCCTTTTTAGCCCTTCGGCTTGGAATAATCCTATAGTGTGGTTAAGAGGCGTTTATAACACACAATTTAACCTTGACTGGACTGGAGGAACTCTAACAAACGGGATTTATATTTATGCAACTGAAATGTCACCCTTTTACTTAATAACATGGTTTTCTTATAAACTACCAATAATTTATATTTTTACTTTTTTCACTTCTATTTTTATTTATCTATTTTATAAAAATAAATATTTTTCTGATTTAGGAAAATTTAGCTTATACATAATTTCAATAGTTAATTTAATATTCTTTCTTTTAAGACCAATTTCGTATGATGGAATTAGACAATATTTATTTCTTCTACCATTCTTTGTTATTCTTTTTGTTGAAACAACAATTTTTATAAAGAAAAAGTATGGTGTAAATATTTCTTACTCGTTTTTACTTTTTTCATTTATCTACTTAATTTATTCTCAACATTCATTAGATCAATATAAATACGTATATTTCAATGAATTTGTAAACGAAAATGAAATTACTAGAGATTGTGAAAAAATAGGTGGCTGTGGAAATTGGGAAACAGACTACTGGGGATATTCAATTAAAGAATTAATGACAGGATTGAGCAATATAGAAAATATAATCTATTGTGAGCCAATACATGTTTTTTCTACTTATAAAGAATCATCCCCAAACAATGACAATACAAAAAATGTTTATATCGGATCTATTCATAGAAGAATGGACAACTCTTTATGTCCTAAGTTTGTTTATGAGAATAAAAATTGTACAGTCTACAAAAGAACAACAATTAATTTACGAAATAATCCAATTAATTTAAGCTATCTTTATAAATGTGAAAAACAGGATTAATGGTTAAAGATCAAGAAAATTTTTCATCAAAATATAATCAAATGTTTGATGTTGAAATCAGAACTAAAAAAGCACTTAAAGTTTTAAGTATAATTAATGATTTTAAATCAAATACAGATGGACTAACTCTTCTTGATGTTGGGTGTTCCTCTGGAATCATGACAGAGATATATTCAAAATATTTCAGTAAAACTATTGGTATAGATATTGATAAAACTGCAATAGACTTTGCAATTGATAACTTTGGTCAAGAAAACTTACAATTTTTAAACATTTCATATAATAATTCCGAACTTCGAAATGAAAAATTTGATGTAATTACTTGTTCTCATATATATGAACATGTTGATGACCCACAAGACTTGATGGATACAATTTATAACTTACTAAATCCAGGTGGGATCTGTCTGTTTATTGCAGGTAATAAATTAAAAATTGTTGAACCGCATTTTAAGCTACCGTTTCTTTCATATATGCCTTCAAAGTTAGGAAATTTTTATATTAAGTTTATGAGAAAAGATGGGGAATTCTATCAGCAACATTTATCATTTTTTAATCTAAAAAAGCTAGTTAAAAAATTTATAGTTCATGATTATACAATTAAAACAATTAAAGATCCTGTAAGGTTTCTATCTGATGATTTGATTAAGAATAATTCATTTAAGCAAATATTTTATTTAATAGTTTCAAAACTTCTATATTTCATAATTCCAACTTATATTTGGATTTTAGAAAAACAAGCTACAAAATAGAATCTATAAATTTATGTATATTTAAAGTCTTTACTATGTGCTCCTTATCCACTGATTTATCTTTAATTTTTTTTATAAAATCGTCTAATTGTAAATCAATTGGCTGATAACTCGTCTCGAAAATTTTTCTTTCTTCATTTCCATTATCATTTTTTATTATTTCCTTTTTTAATAAATCAATATTGTATAAAAAATCCTTACCAATAATTTCCCATGTTCTCCTTTTTTCCTTTGCAATATTTGAAAGTTTTAAATTTATTTTTATATCGTTACTTAAAAAAGTAATATCGGCTTCAGCAATCATCCCGTTTATTTCAAATAAGCTTTTATTGATTAAACTTGGATTTTTTAAATTATAAATATAGTCAAAAATTCCAATATCATGAATCCCTAAATCATGTATTACATTTTCCAGCTCTCTTTTTTTGTCTAAAGGAGGAGATGTTCTTATAATATTAATTTCCTTGGTTAAATTTAAATTTTCTTTTTTTAAATAAATAATTACTGGATTAAAGTTCTCTATTAAACCTGTTTGGAGAATTATATTTTCGTTCAAACAAATATTTGTTAGTTCTTCTACTTCTTTAATGCTTGTTGAAATAGGTTTTTCTATAAATGTTGGTATTTTATTTTCAATAGTTTTCATGGCAATGCTGTAATGAGTTTTTGTTGTTGATGAAATTATTACCCCATCAATACCATTATTTAAATCCACAAAGTTTATATCTTCAGAAAGCAAACCTTTCATTTTTAGCTCAAACACTTTCGGATCTACTATTCCATAAATTTCTGCTTTATCTGAATTTTTAATTGCTTTTTCATGAACTTTTCCCATATTTCCATAACCGACAAGTAGCAATTTAAGCATTATGAAAAATTAAGAATTTTTTCTACAACTATTTCCATTTCACTCTTTTTAGCAAAAGGATAAAAAGGTAAAGACAATACAGTTTTGCTTGCATTTACAGTCTCATCAAGCTTGAAAGATTTGTTCATAAATTTTAGAGCTGGAAGTAAATGAATCGGTGTTTTATAGTATATGGATGTTGAAATTCCATTGATGCTTAAATAATCCATTAATTTATTTCTTTTATTTTCGTTGATTGAAATTGTAAAATAATTAAATAATATATTTGAGTTTTCTTTTTTTGGGAGTTTAATAAATTCACATTCTGATAAGTTATCCATGTAATATTCATAAAAATTATTTCTAGTTTTGCTTATTTTATTAAATATTTTCAATTTTTCGTTTAAAACAAAAGCATTCAAAGAATCAAGCCTTGAATTTATTCCCACAATTTTATGTTCTGAATTCTTTAATCCATGATTTTTAAGTTGAGTGATGATTTCAAAATATTTTTTGCTATTTGTTGCAATCATGCCTCCATCTCCGATTCCGCCTAGAGTTTTGCTTGGATAAAAAGAAAAAGCACCAATATCTCCTAACGTACCAAGGTATTCACCATTTATTGTTTTACTTCCAAAACATTGTGCCGCATCTTCTAAAACTTTCAATTTATTTAATTTTGCTAGCTTTACTACCTTTTCAATATTTGAATTATTCCCAAAGAGATGTACCGGTATAATTACTTTTGTTTTCTTTGTTATTTTTTTTGATAAATCTTCGAGATCTAAACAATATGTGTCGTCATTGATGTCAACAAAAACGGGGGTTGCACCTACATTTAATATACATTCAACTGTTGCAAAAAAGGTAAAAGAGGGTACTAGTACTTCATCATTCTTACCTATACCCATAGCTAAAAGACTTAAATAAAGAGCATCTGTACCCGAATTAACAGTTGTAATATATTTCGACCCAAGAAAAGTTTTTAAACTCTTTTCTAGAATCTCAACATTATTTCCACCAACATAAACCCCTTTTTTTATCTCATTTATAAAAGTTTTATCAAAATTTTTTATTTCTTTCAATTCTCTAGATGGATTTGTTAAAGGAATTTTCATATATTAATTTTAATGATATTAATAGTAATGTTAATTGTTAAAATATTTGAATATTCCCTCAATTAAATAGATTCGGTGAATAAATTAAGATTGTGGAAATAATATTTATTCTCGGAACTAAAGCTCAATATATAAAAACAATACCGATGATAAATCATGCTTTAGAAAAAAACTTACGTGTAAGACTAATCGATCTTAAACAACATCCAGAAAAAACAAAAACGCTTATTAAAAAGATTAAAGGAAATTATGAATATATCTCATTTATTGACAATGATCATGATCTTGGTACATATTCAGACTTAATTCGATGGTTCCTAAAATGCCTTTTTAAAATTGTTACCTTAAAGTATAAAAAAATGAATAATTCTTATTGTGTTGTTCATGGTGATACTTTATCCACTTTAATAGGAGGACTATTAACAAGAAAGAATAAAGGTAAGCTAGTTTTATTAGAAGCTGGTTTATCATTTCCAGGGCTATTTAAGCATTTCCCAGAATCTTTTATAAGGTATTTTGTTGCAAAATTATCGCACTTTATGATTGCAAATGGCAGGGAGCAAATAGATCAATTAAAAGCATGGAATGTTAAAGGAAAGATACTTGAAATATCTAGAAATACAATCTATGACAGTTTAGATTTGGTTAATTTAAAGAAAGACAACACAAACAAGAAAGTTGTAATTTCAATTCATAGGACAGAAAATATAAATAGTAAACAGAACATGGAAGAATTAGTAAACATATTATCAAACATTGACAGTGAATTTCAGCAGACATGGTATCTTCATATACCAACTAAAAATAAATTAAGTTCATTCAATTTAATTTCAAAGTTAGAGTCAATTGGAATAAACCTTGAAAATTTATTATCTTATGAAGATTTCTTGTCCTCGATATACAATTCAGATTTTGTAGTCACCGATGGAGATGGTGTGACAGAAGAATGTTATATTCTTGGTATACCCACTCTGGTATGGAGGTATGAGCATCTTGATTCAAATCATCTTTTTGAAGGCAAGACAAGTTTATTATTATCTGAATTTGATATTAAAAAAAGTAACAAATTTTTTAAGGACTATAAATCATATAGAACAGAAAGACATTCTGGAAATGTGAGTCCCTCATTAGAAGCTTTAAATAAGCTCATTGAGAATATTTAATGTGTTATTTTTTAACTCTGTATAAAAAATAAATACCTATTAATATTTACTAAAGTAATGTCAAAATTTAAAGATTTTATAAGAGATGTAATTTTTGTTTCTAAATTAACAAGGACAAAGAATAAAAAGATAAGAATATCTCTCTCTGTTTTATTTTTGTTTCTTTCTTTTGGGTGTGATTTATTAATTATCATTGTCATTGCTAACTTGTTCCAAAGTTCAAATTATTCTGATATGTTTTTTATAGAATATTTAATTAATAATTTGTATCTTCTTCCAGTAATTGTTGTTGTAAGACAGGTATTCGGATATTTAGATATTTTGAATACATTTTCTTTGAAGTTTGATGTTGAGGAAAATTTAAGGGTTTACTTAATACAAGAAGTTTTTGATAAAGGAAACTTTTCAATTGGAGATGCGTATCATTTTATGAACAGTTTTGCTCTTTCAGTAGGTGCATTTTATTACAGTTTAACCGCATTCATTGCAAGCCTGATACAACTTACTTTATATGCAGGCTACTTAATATATTCAGATGCTCAGACGATATTTATACTTTTAGGAGGTGTCGCTGTTTTATATCTCCCAACAAAAATATTTACTAAAAAAGGTCGTATGTATGCACATAGAAATTGGGAAGCTAGTCAAGAATATAGTGCTCACTTACAAAAAATTTTAGAAAATATATTTTTAATAAAATTATTAAAAAAAGTAAATGAAGAAGTTGCTTCATTTAGAAGTAATTTAAATTTACTAAATAAAGCTCAATTAGATAATCAAAAAGTTGGAACACTTACAACAAGCTTCCCTTCATTTGCTACCTATTTCTTACTTTCAATAATGTTAGCTTTTTTTAATTTTGCAAAGATACTTACCTTGGATTTCATTGGAATTCTTGTCAGACTTTTCCAAGAATTTAGTAAATTAAATAAAAATATTATGTTGGTAAGTAACAACCATGTAGTAATCGAAAAACTTTATAATTTAGAAAAAAATAAAGCTAAAGATTACAGTGGAAATTTTTTCGTTGATACAAAATCAAAAGAGGCTATAAAATTTGAGGATGTAAGTTTTGAATATTTTGGTGCAGATACAGAAATATTTGAAAATATAAACTTTAAAATAGAAAGGAACAAACACACTGTTATTACAGGTCCTAATGGTTCTGGTAAAAGCACAATTTTAGGATTATCGTCAGGTTTACTATTTCCTCAAAAAGGAAAAATTACAACATTTTCAAACAAGTATGGATATGTAGGGGTTACACCATTGATCATTTCAGGAACTTTAAGGGAAAATTTACTTTACGGAAATACAAAAAATGTAGACGATGAAATTTTAATTGACTATCTTACACAATTTAAAGTATTTAACGAAAAAATTAGTGATAATTTGGAGAAACAGATAAGTAATAAAACACTTTCATCAGGGCAACTCCAAAAAGTTTCCTTTATAAGATCTCTTTTATCTGATGTTGATATTTTACTTTTAGACGAATCAACATCTAACTTAGACGAAAATTCGAGAAAATTAATATTTGAGTTACTTAATGATTCCAACTTTACAATAATTAATTGCACTCATAATCATCAAGATTTTGATTATGACAACCATTTAAAAGTTGTAATTGAAAATGAAAAAAGATTAATCGAGACCTAGAATATTTTTGTAAAATTTGACTTCCTTTTCAGCAACTATTTCAATTGAATTGTTATCTGAAACATTTTGAAAAGCATTTTTTGAAATACTATTAACTAATTTTTCATTATGAATTAAGTTAGTTACTAGTTCTACCAAGTCTTCTTCATCGTATAAAATTCCATCTTCATTGCTTTTAATTATTTCTTTATTATTTTCATTATTTTTTGCTATTACAATACATCCATTTGCTTTTGCTTCAAGTATAGTTTTTGAGTTACCTTCATAATTTGAAGTAGAAATAAAAATTAAATAATTACTGTAAAATGTTCGAAGAAGACTATTATTCATTGTTCCTAAAAAATTTACTTTGCATGAAGTTTCATCAGCAATTTGCTTTAATTTTTTCTCCTCACTTCCATCACCTACAATATCTATTTCAAAATCAGATTTTGAAAAAGATGTAATTAATTTTGAAAAGTTTTTTTGTTTTTCAAGTCTTCCTACCGATAACAAAGTTTCTGATTTTCTATTACTAATATCTTCTTCACCATATTCATTATTAATTAATACCCAATTTGGTAAAACTGATATCTTATTAGTACCTAAGAAATTTTTTTTTAGAAAATTTTTATCTGTTGAGCTACTTACAAGGTACTTGTCTGAAAAAATTAAGGTAAGTTGAGTTAGTATGTAATAGAAAATTTTTTTAAAGAAATTTTTCTTTTCATGAATTGAAAATCTAAACAAGTCATAACCCGTTCTTGTTAATAAAGGTGTTGATGAAATAAATTTAAATATTATTGCCATCCAAGACCCCATTAATTGATTTGTTTTAATAAGGTCTGGTTTAAAAATTAAATTTTTTAATTTTATTGAGAATATTATTGATTGAAAAAAACTAAACAGCTTGTTGTTGTATTTTCGATTATGTTTATAGTACGGAATAATTTTGAATTCATCGAAGTATTTTTCATCATCTAAGTCTCCAAAAGTTACGAAAGTAAAATTAATATTTTCTTCTTTATGTAGTTTTTTATAAACTAAAATTTCTCTAGATAAAAGACCACTTTTGTCCCAGTCTTTAAGCGACACCCCAAACGTTAAAAATACAACAACATGCATAATTTGATTTTAATATATTAGTTGTTACTTAAAATATTCTTTTAATATATTCTAGATATTGTGAAGAAAATACTAATTGTTCATAATAACTATAGGAGTATTGGAGGCGAAGATATTGCCGTACAAAGTGAAGTCAGTTTTTTAAAAAAACATTACGAAGTTGAAACATTATTTTTTCAAAATGACAAAAAAAATTTCTTAATTAATATATTTTCCTTATTGTTTGGTAGTAATTTTCAAAGTAATAAAAAAATTGAAGATGTTATTAATAAGTTCAAACCTGATTTAGCCTATATACACAATACTTGGTTTAAAGCATCTTTAGGAATATTTAAAATTCTTAATAAAAATGGAATAACTACTTTTATAAAACTCCATAATTTTAGATACTACTGCACAAAAAATTATCTTTCTTCAAAGCACCTAGGAAACAAAAAAATTTGCGAAGCTTGCGGTCTAAATCATAAATCTCTTGGTTATTTTAATAAATATTTTCAAGAATCTTATTTTAAATCATTTGCTGTTAATAAATTTGGCAAAAAATATATTAAAGTTCTGAAAAATAATAATAACAAGATTTTAGTATTGACTGAATTTCATAAGAATTTTCTAACTAACCTTGGAGTTGACCAAAACAAGATCTTTATTTATCCAAACTATATCGACTTTGCCGACACAAAAAGTGAAACTCACAGGGATTCTGATGAATATATAATATATGCTGGAAGAGTTTCAGAAGAGAAAGGCGTGGAAGACTTAATAAAATCTTTTATTGATGTCGATATTCCTAATTTTAAATTAAAAATTGTTGGTGACGGGCCAATATTAAAAAGGTTAATTAGAACTTATAAAGATAATACAAATTTTATAGAATTCATTGGAGAGAAATCAAATAAGGAAGTAATCAAATTGATTTTGAATTCGAGAGCCGTTGTAACTGCAACTAAATTATACGAAGGGCAACCTACATTACTTTGTGAAGCATCAGCCATGGGGATACCTTCAATTTTTCCAATAACAGGAGGAATAAAAGAATTCTTTCCTGACAATTATCCTCTTTCATTTGAACAATTTAATTATGAAGACTTAAAAGAAAAATTTAAATTACTGGAAGATAAAAATAAAATGAGATACATAGGAAAAAATAATCAAGATTATCTAAAAAAAATTCTCAATACAGAAAATTTAAAAGATTCTTTTGAAAAAATATATGATTAATCAAAAAGGTTTAGTGTCAGTCATTATGAGTTGTCATAATTCAGAAGATGTTTTAAAACTATCTGTAGAAAGCATATTAAGTCAAACATATGAAAATATAGAACTACTAATTATGGATGATGGCTCAACTGATTCAACTTTTGAAATCATGAATGAATTTTCTAAAATTCATAAAAATATAAGAATATTTCAAAACGATACGAATATTGGGCTAACAAAATCATTAAATTTGTTAATTAATTATTCAAAAGGTGAATTCATCGCTAGACAAGATGCGGATGATGTTAGTTTAAGGGTAAGGATTGAAACCCAAATGATTAAAATGGAGAAAAATAGTCTTGATTTCTCGGCTACAAGAGCAATTATAAAAAATAGTACAAAAAAAATTCCAGGCTTATCATACTTTTTACCTTCAAAATATTTAGTTCAATATAAGAATCCATTTATTCATGGAACTATGCTGTTCAGAAAAAAATCTTTGTATAAAATTGGTTGTTATGATGAAAATTATTACTTTGCTCAGGATTACAAATTGATTAGCGATATGATTAAAAACAAGTTTAAATATAGGAAAATCTTCACACCCCTTTACATCCTAAATATGAAAAATAACATATCATCAAATAAAAAAAATGAACAACAATATTATGCAAATTGTGTCAAAAAAAATATTCGACCAGATCCAAATTTTAAATTAAATAAATGAAAATTTTTACTAATCCAATTAATGAAAACTGGGTTGTTGACAATGTTGTTAATGAATGGATTGAATTCCAAAAAGAATTAACCACCAAAAATATTAGAAAAGCAGATATTGTCTGGATTATTGCTCCATGGACATGGAAAAAACTATCTAAGATTCAAATTACTAAAAAGATAGTAATTTGTACAATACATCATATTGATTTTGATAAGTTTGATGAAAAAGATAGAAAAGATTTTTATGAAAGAGACAAATACGTTGACTATTATCATACAGTTTCAGAAAAATCTTGTGACCAGCTTAGATTCTTAACGAATAAAAAAGTTTATGTTATTCCATTCTGGGTAAACCAAGATAATTTTTATGACATAGACGATAAAAATTTTTTAAGAAATAAATACAAAATTCTAGAAAATTCATATGTTGTGGGATCTTTTCAAAGAGACACTGAAGGACATGATCTAAAAAGTCCAAAACTTTCAAAAGGCCCTGACAGGTTGTTAAATATACTTATTGACATGAATAAAACTAAAAAGAATTTAGAAGTTATATTAACAGGAAAAAGAAGACAATTTTTGATAGAAAACTTTAAGAAAAATAAAATAAAATATCATTATTTTGAAATGATTGATTTTCATAGTTTAAATGAGCTCTATAATCTTCTAGATCTCTACATTGTTGCATCTAGAGTAGAAGGAGGACCTAGATCTGTATTTGAATGTGCAATAACACGTACTCCCATCATTTCTACTGATGTTGGTTTTGCATCAAAAATTTTATCTCATAACTCAATATTTAATGGAGAAGACTATAAAAAAGCTACTCCGGATATAAATTTTTCCAGCAATATTGTAAATGATTATTTAATTCCAAAAGGATTTGATAATTTTATAAGCATGTTTTCAGAGATTTATGAAAGTTAGTATTGGTACAAATATAAAAGAAGGCCCATGGGGAGGAGGTAATTTATTTGCAAAGAACTTATCAGAATTTTTAGCAAGCCATGGTCATGAAGTTAGAACAGATTTAAAAGATGACGATATTGATCTAATTTTAATAACTGAACCAAGAAGAACCTCAGAATCTTCCGCCTTCACCCACATAGACGTACAAAATTACATAAAATACGTCAAAAGTGATTCATTGATTGTTCACAGAGTAAACGAGTGTGATGAACGAAAAAATACAAATTATGTGAATAAATACTTAATACAAGCTAATAAAACAGCTGATTACACAGTATTTGTTAGCAAGTGGTTAAGAGACTTGTATATATCTCAAGGTGTAGGTAAAAAAGAAAATCATGTTATATATGCTGGAGCAAACACAAATATTTTTAATGATAATGGTTTTATTCCTTGGGATAGTAAATCAAAACTAAGGATCGTAACACATCATTGGGGGGCAAATTGGAACAAAGGATTTGCAATTTATTCAAAACTAGACGAACTGCTTAATAAAAATGATTGGAAATCAAAAATTGAGTTTATGTATATTGGCAACCTACCTAAAGGGTATAAATTTAAAAATACTAACCTCGTCAAACCCCTTTCAGGTTCTTCATTATCAGCAAAAATTAAAGAAAACCACGTTTATGTAACAGGATCATTATTTGAACCTTCTGGAAATCACCATATAGAAGCTTCGCAATGTGGTTTACCGGTAATGTATGTAAATAGTGGAGGAACTCCAGAATATTGTAAAGACTTTGGTATAGAAATTGATGAATCTAATTTGGAATCAAAATTATCTGAAATTATATTAAATTATGATTTTTATATTTCTAAAGTAAAAAATTATCCATTCAACTCTAATAAGATGTGTTATGAATATGAAAATTTATTTTTAGAAATGTTTACCAAAAAAAATCAGATTCTTTCAGATAGAGACTTAAAGTTAAATGGAAATTTTATTGAAAGATATTTTTTTAGTTATAAAAGAAATAAAAAATGAACGTATATATTAAAAACACTTTTGTCTATATGATTTTTTTGTTTATTTTATCAACAGGTATTTTTACAAGATCATTTTTAGGTTTATCATTTTTAGGTTTTAGACTTGGTGAGTTAATAGTAGGGGGCTCATTTGTTATTTCTATTTATTTTTTATTATTTGGAAAGCCAAAGAAATATTTCACATTTGAAAAAACATACATTCAATATACTCATAGATTTATAATCTTATATTCTGTAACACGTATAATCATCAATTTCCAAGAGATTAGTTTGTACAATTTTAAAGCAAGTTCATATGTATGGACTATTGCAATAATTTATTTAGGAATGTTTGTTTTCAATTTTTCTAGAAATGATTTAATTTTAAATATCTTAATGATTCTATTTCCAATTACTGTTTATGTATTTCAAACTGGTAACTATCCAAATTTTATAATTTCTTTTTTTCAAAATAACTCCGATAAGTTTCAATTCATGAAAGCATCCGACATGGTAATTGTTGTAATTGTAAGTTCAATATATTTAAATCAATATAAGATAAATCAAAAATTCCATATATATTGGAGCAACTTTTTAATATCTTTATTTTTACCTTTAGTTGCAGCGAATAGCAGGGCAGCAGTTGGTGGTTTAGTATTGTTCTTTATTTTAAATCTTTTGTTTAGCATCAAAGAACTTAAGTTTTTTAAATTTCATTTCATTTTATTAACAACATTAATAATTGTATCTTTTTCGTTATCAAGTTTAAGAGTTAGTGGTGTAACTTTCGAAAGACCCGATCAAAACGTAAATAGTAACATTGTTTCAGAGGTTCCAGAGGCAGTAAAAAAGATAGCAAAAGAAAAAAGCACTGAAGATGTTTTTCTTTCTCTTTACATTCAAGATGGTCGATTGTTTTCAACTGATCCAACAACTAATTGGAGACTAGATATTTGGCAGGATGTATATGATGACTTAGATGATAAAAATCGGATTATTCGTGGATATGGGTATGGAGATATAATTCCAGTAATGACTGATCCAACTGCCCCTGGAAGATTAGGAAGAGATGGATTAAATGAACATGTACATAATTATTTTGTAACAGCTTTTGCTAGAGGTGGTTTATTAAATCTATCTTTGTTTATAATTTTCCATATACAGCTTGTCAAAATACTATTAAGATCTGATCTTGGAATTAAATCACTGTCTCTTGTTATTCCATGTCTTTTTATGTCATCATTTGACGTCACGATGGATGGGGTTCAATTTCCATTGATTTATTATTTTTTCATTGGTTACTTTATTAATAAAAAAACATTAAAATCTGATTTAGGCACTTAAGTTATGACAAAAAAAGCGATAATTACCGGTATAACAGGGCAAGATGGCAGTTATTTATCAGAGTTTCTAATTGATAAAGGTTACGAAGTTCATGGTACGGTTAGAAGATCATCCTCTATAAATACAAAAAGAATCGATGATTTAATCTCCAAGCATGGTTCGACTAATAAATTAATACTTCATTATTCCGATCTCTTAGACTCATCTTCTTTGAACACATTAGTCCAAACAATAAATCCTGATGAAATATACAATTTGGCTGCACAGTCCCATGTTATGGTTTCATTCAAAAATCCAATGTTCACAACGCAAACAGGGACTATTGGTTCTTTATCATTGCTAGAAGCAATAAGGTACTCAGATAAAAATATAAAATTTTATCAAGCCTCTTCATCAGAAATGTATGGTGGAAAAGCTAGAGAGCCATTAAATGAAGACTCTAGGTTTGATCCAAGAAGTCCATATGCTGCTTCAAAGGTGTTCGCACATAATATGACAAAAATGTATAGAGACTCCTATGATCTCTTTTGTGTAAACGGAATATTATTCAATCATGAATCACCTAAAAGAGGCGAAACTTTTGTTACAAGAAAAATTACTAAAGCTCTAGGAAGAATATATCTTGGAATTCAGGAAAAATTAACTTTGGGAAACCTAGACGCATCCAGAGACTGGGGATACGCAGGAGATTACGTTGAAGGTATGTGGAAAATGATGCAACATAAAAATCCAGATGATTGGGTATTGGCAACAGGAACAACTCATACGGTAAAAGAATTTTTAGAATTAGCTTTTGGCACATTAGATTTGGACTGGGAAAAATATGTCCAAATTTCTGAAAGATATTTTCGACCAAATGAAGTGGAATATCTTTTGGGCGACGCATCTAAAGCAGAAAAAGAATTAGATTGGACGCCTAATACAAGCTTCAAGGAGCTCATAGACATGATGGTTAAAAATGATATAGAAAATGCAAAGCAAGATCAGGTTTTACTGAAAGAAAATCTTATCAAACCAACTTGGGAATATCCTGTAATTTAGTTTAAACTATCAACATACCAAGAGTAGGTATTGGAAATACCTTCTTCCAAAGATATACTACTTCTCCAACCAAGACTATTTATTTGCGTTGAGTCTAGAAGTTTTTTTGGATTACCATCTGGATAATCCTGATTAAATATTAAATTTCCTTCAAATCCTACAACTTTTTGTATTAGCTTGGACAATTCTTTAATTGAGACAACCTCATTACTACCCACATTTAAAATGTCATCTGATGTTTCATTCTCGATTAAGAATTCAATTGCTGAGGACAAGTCATCAACATGCATAAATTCTCTTAATGGTTTTCCACTTCCCCATATTTCAACCTCTTCAGATTCATTAATCTTTGCACGATGCATTTTGAATATTAAACCGGGAATGACATGACTATTGAATTCCTCAAATTTATCATTAGGTCCATATAAATTGGTTGGCATAAGATTTAAAATTTTATGACCAAATTGATCCTTCATCGTTCTTGAAATTTCAAGAGATGATAGTTTTGCCATTGAATATGGTGAATTTGTCGGCTCCAACTTGCCGCTCATTAAACTATTTTCGTTAATTGGATTATCAGCATTTAAAGGATATATACAGCTACTTCCTATATTAATAATTTTAGTCTCACTATATTCCACTAGTGATTCAAAAATATTCATACTAATTTTTAAATTGTCAATTATGAAGTTAAATCTTTGAGTATTATTTGCATAGATTCCCCCTACTTTTGCTGCAGCGATAATAACAATATCTGGTTTAGAATCATTTATTTTTTTCTTTGTTTGTTCTAAGGAAAATAAATCTGTATCTTCCCTAGTTGAAGTAATAAGGTTTAGTTCCTCATGTTGTAATTGAAATCGTCTTACTAAAGAGCTTCCAACCAATCCGTTACTTCCAAATATTAAAATGTTCACGATATCACACTAATTATAAAAAAATTATTTTGAATGCTTCTTTATAAAAATTTAGTTTTTTATCGATATTTCTAAATTGTAATTGTAATGTTTTAATAATTAAAAAGTATAAATCATATCTCCTCACAGTTTTAACTAAATGATGTTTTCCCTCAGTTTCAAGAGATACATTTTGATAAAATTTAGACCCTTCATTAAAACATCCTCTTATATTCCATGGCTTATTATTACTTTGGTAATGTATAAATAATTTTTCCTCGCCGATTTCATCAAAAGGCACTGGCCATCTTAAATTTAATGGATAATTTATAGAATCATTAAGTTCAATATATTTACCATTAAAGTAACTATTTAGCACATCTTGGTCCCAGTAGTTAATTTTATTTTTTATTTCATTGAGCTTATTTAATAATAAATCTCCAATATTTTCCTTTAACCATTTCTTATGATCAACAAACATTACTCCAGCATTAAAATATTTAGATGAAGATATTTGTAAATTATCAAAAAAATCAGCTTTTTTCTTATTTGATACGTATTCTGTTCTACACGCAATGACATAATCACTATCATTTAATTTTGTCATTATTTCATTTGTATATTTATCAAAATTATTTATGGCAATAATGTCTGCATCTAAATAAATATAATTTTCTATATTATTTGGAATTATTTTTTCTATAAACAATCTGTAGTAAGTTGCCTCAGACACATGTTTATTTTCAATATTTGGAAATTCAATATCTAAAAAATCAAATTTATAAATATTAATTGAGAAGTTAGAATAATTATTTTCCAGTAGTTCAGCATATTTTTCAAATGTTTCGGGTTCCTTATGTATAATGTGCAAACTCAAGTTAGTTTTTGTGTTATTTAGTAAGCTGTTAATTGAGTAAAAAAGTTGTTTGTTGTAATTAGTATCTGCAGCGTATACAAAATTATTCACAAATACTATTGTATTAATTTGTTGACTATTTGTTATGAAAATTGAAATTAATGAAAGCTTTAAAGAGAAATATTTAATATTTCTAGAATCTTTATCAAAAGAAAATAATTTTGAGTATTTTCCGGTAACAGATGGTTATACAAACGAAGGAAAAAATATAAATCTTGGATTCTCCTGCTTTGCAGTAAAAAGTCTTCATATTTTAAATGAATGGATTAATCTAAGCGATCATAAAAAACAAAGTTGGATTCAATATATTAATAGCTATCAGCAAAATAATATCGCAGCCTTTGATGAGGGCTCATTCATCGATCATGAATATCTAGCTGCTATACAAAAACTATCTTTTACTAAAGAGATAAAAAGAAATGTAAAGAGAGTACTTAAACAAAATAAAATTAAATCAAAAAAAATAGAGATAGAAGAGTTTATAAGAGCTGAATCTAAGCAGGCTATATCGACTTTGCATGAGGTCGGAGCTAAGAATCAAATAAAATATAAAAGTAAATATTTTCAGGAAAATAGTTTAACAGGGTATTTGGTTTCATTAGATTGGTCAAAACCTTGGAATGCAGGAGCTCAATTTTCAGGATTATGTGTTTTTTTAGAAACTCAAGAAAAAGAAACGAAAAATTACTCAGAATTAAAGAATGAAATGTCAACGTTTATAGAAAAAACAATTGATCAAAATACTGGATCATATTTCATGCACAAAACTCCAGATACAAGAGAAATAGTTAATGGCGCAATGAAAGTCATAACAGGCTTAGATTGGTTAGGTATACCAATACATGAGCCTAAAAAACTGATTGATACATGTCTTAATGTAAAGTTAGATAGTTATGGTTGTGATATTGTTGATGTAGTCTATGTATTGTATATGTGTAGTCAAGACAATTCTTATAGAAGAAAAGATATTGAACTATATTTTGATAATGTTGATGAAATAATTTATAAACATTATTTCACTGAAAAAGGCGGCTTCTCTTATTTTCAAAATAAAAGTCAGCTCTATTATTATGGTTTAAATATTACAAGTGGACTTAATAAGCCAGATATTCATGGGAGCACTTTATTATTATGGGCATTATCATTGATGACTGATTTTAGAAAAGAATCAGACATTAAAATTAATATCTTAAAGCCTTAGACATGAAAATTAAATTTAAAGAAATATTATTCATAAATTCTTCAATATTTTTTTTACTCTACATTTTTTTATTTGTTCTGTATCCGGAAAACTCTTCTTACTTTACATGTAATGAGTTAATTGAAACAATATTTATTAATACTCAAATATCATATTTTATTCCTGTAAGTTGTGACCTTGAATTGTATTTAACCGGAGTATATGATATTGGAGAAATTTATAAATTTGATTATAACTATCAATCTAGGCCACTTTATATAGTTTATGTAAAAGTATTCTATGAATTACTAGGTTTAATAATATTTAATGAACTTGTTTTAAAATTTATAACTTTTTTGTTGGCACATTTATTAATTATTTCAGTCTCAATATATTTATTTTTTTTAACGATAAAAAAATTACAAATAACCATTGATAAAGCTAAATCTTTTTACATTATTTTATTTCTTTCGCTCTTCCCTATAGTTAAGTGGGGTATATTTGATGCATCCCATCAGACCTTGACATTTTTACAATTCACTATATCTTTTTATTTTCTCGTTCAAAAGTATGAAGATTTCAATAAAATCTATCTTCTTAGTTTTATATTAGGGTTACTTGCATTATCTAATCTAACTTTTGCTTTACCGCTTTTCTTCTTGGTTTATCATAAAATGAATTCGATACAAAAAGTTTTTAAGAATTTTGGGAATTTACTTTTAATATCAATCTTTTTCTTAATTCCTATTCTTTCGTGGAATTTATTTATTCGGTCACAAGGTTATATTCCTTACAATGCTGCAACTACATATTGGTATCAATTTATTTGGCTAAAAGATTACATATTGGCTGGATATGAAAATGTCAATTTCAATCCTGAGGGTTCCGAATATTTCTGTATGTCTGTTCCCTTATTCTTAGAATGTTATTTAAATGATTTTTTAAGAAGTTTAATTTATCTATCTCCGCTACCTTTATTGTGTTTTCTTTCTTATCGAAATACTGATAATGCCTCAATTAAATTACTTTCAACTTCTTTTAAGAATTTATTTTTTATATTCTTAACATCCTTTTCTTTTTGGGCATTTATTGGTTGGTATCCGCCTTTACGTTTCAATTTGTATAGCGTGGGTAGCTTCTTGGTATTATTATTTTGTCTATTATTTTCCTTAATTAATGACTCCAAGGTAGTCAAATTAACAGTATTGACTTATACGACTTATTTTTTGTTTTTAAATCATTGGAACTTCCTAGGTGTTGTGAATATAAATTACGGGATTATATTATCTTTTATATTTCTTACAATTTTATTTTTTTTGACATTCAAAAAAAAAGATAAAACGATTAAAGAACTTTCTTAAAATTATAAATTTTTAATTTATTTTCAATCATTATTTTTTCTAAGTCAAATGTTGTGAGAATCCCATTTTTGTGAGTTTTTTCATTTTGACCAATCCACCCATAAACACTAAAAGTATAAAAATTTATACTTTTATCTATATTTTTTTCAATATCTTTTTTTATAACTTTTAATTCATCTTCTAGACCCTCAAAGTCGAGATCATCGTAGTAAATTAAAAACTTTTCATTAAGATTATCTTTTATGATTAGTTGGTATTCTGAATTTACCGCATGTGGTTCATGTAAAGCATCAGAAAAAATAAAATCATAATCTCCTTTAAAGAACAACTTAAAATCTTCTGCATCTGTATTACTAAGTACACTTCCCTTAAAATAAAATAAATTGTTATTATTTTTTTCTAAATCTTTCAAATCTTTGAAGTTTGGATTAATTTCATTTATGTCAAATGCTACGATATTAGAATTTTTTATACTATTATTTATTTGTAAGTAGTTTTTTAAAACAGACACTCCTATTTCAAGATAATTGACATTGTTCTTGAATATTTTATTGATTAAAAACACTATGAAATCACTATATGTTGGAATGTTTATGATTTCATTTTCTAGTTTTTCATAGATTCTTCTTTGAACACCATAATCATTTTTTTGATAAACCTCTTCAGGTAAAAAAAGGTCAATTGTTTTTAAATAGTCTCTATTTTTTTTAATTATTATTCTAAGTTCATCACTAGTGTTGAAAAAATAAAAAACACTTAAAACTATCTGTTCAATACTAATAATTATCAAAAACTTAATTTTTTTAATTCTGTACTTAAGTTTTTCCATATCTCTCTAACTTGATTTAATGTATTTTTAATTTAGCTTAACTTGTTAGAATACTTAATTATGGCTTCACTTCTAATACTTGCTTACAATGAAGAAAATACAATTGAAGAAGTAATCGATAAATATTTTAATCATTTTGAAAACATTATTTTAATTGATGACTTTAGTTCTGATTCAACTCATGAAAAGTATAAAAAATACAAAGATAATGAGAAGTTTTATCATAATAAAAATCTAAAAAACTTAGGTGCTGGTAAGTCTTTTGAAATTGGGATTAATATATTTAATCAAATTGATACAAATTATTTATTAAAAATTGATGGCGATAATCAGTTTTCTGAAGATGATATTTTATATCTAGCAAAAAAAGGAGAAGATGAAGATTTTGACTTTATAAAATGTGATAGATTCTGGGAAGGTGGAATTAAAGGTAATATTCCATTTATCAGATACTTAGGAAACGCATTGGCTTCCTTTTTTATAAAGCTAACAACAGGAAATTGGAAAATAAATGATCCATTAAATGGATTATTTTTTATTTCTAAAAATGTAACAAAAAACTTTAATGTGCCAAATTTATTTAAAAGATACGGATACCCCTTTTATCTCGTATCGTATGTTATTAGTCTTGCCAAGGGCACGAAACTAAAAATTGGGCAATATCAAAATACAGTTACTTATGGGGAAGAAAAAAGTCAGTTAAGAGCAAATGTAATGTTTATGAAGCTTTTATATTTTACGATTACTTCATACTTAAAGAAAATAAAAGTTAAATTAAAGTTTTCGAATTTACAGTTTTCTGGTCTAATAGATATTTTTTCAATAGGAACATTTCTAATATCTTCATATTCAATTTATAGGATATTCAAAATTGAAACATTGTTTAACAATGCACCAAGAGGGTCTTGGTTTATTTCAACTATTTTATTTTTTATAATAACTATTGTATTAATTGTTATTTCTCAAAAACTAGAAAACGAATTTGAATCAAATCAACTCACCAAAATTAAAAATCATGAATATCAAAAATAAAAATTTTTTATTAAAATCTTTTTTTTTATTATTTATTTTTCTTTTATTTTTAAAAATTGACTTTAGATTCGAAGACGGAATTTTTTGTTGTGGGGATGACTATGATTATTTTTCACATGCCCAAACAATAGCTGAAGATTTTGATTTAGATTACTCAAATCAATTAAAAGGATTCGAAGATAAAAGATACAATCTGAATGGTAAAGTCGCTCCAAAAGGTTTTTTTGGGTCAGGCTTACTAGCTAGCCCGTTTCTGTTTTTGGGAAATCTGATCGAATCTTTTTTTCAATCTACAAATGTTGCTGATCAATTTTTTAGTTACAGCCTACTAATATATTCTTTATCATCTATTTTTTACATGTTTCTTACTGTCTATTTGATAAGAAAGTGCTTAATAAGGTTGAAGTTAAAAATATCTATTTTCGAAGTCCTCCTCATTTATTCTGCATCGGGGGTTGCTTATTTTGCTTTTGAAAGATTTTCAATGTCACATGTGTATGAAACATTTACAGTAACTTTAATTATTTATGCCTCAATAAATTATTACACAAATCAAAAAAGTAATTTGTCAGCATTTCTTATTCCAATTACGATTTTACTCTCACTTTTAGTGAGGCAAGTAAATTATTATTCTTTTATTCTTCCTTTAATCATTGGTTATGTCATACATAGAAAATTTGATAGTAGTTTATATAAAAAAAAGTATTTCATATTCTCAAGTACCATTTGCCTAGTTGTTTATTCTTTGCTTTCATTTGGAATATATGGAATCCTTACAATTAACCCACAAACTATGTATGGAATAAGTGGCATGATGGGTGGTTTTTATAGAAATCACACAATTCTCTCATTTATTATTGAAAATTTTCAAAATAGTTTAAAAATTTTGTTTGGCCAGGAATTTGGAATATTTTGGTTTTCTCCGATAATATTTTTTGGGTTAATATCCTCGCTTTTTTTATCAAAAAACTTTAGTGCTTTAAAGCATTTTATTTTCATATCTCCATTTATACTTATGTTCGGTTCAGTTTTGCTTTGGAAATCAACAGCTTCATCATATGGTTTTAGATATTTATATTCTTTAGTTCCTTTATCTATAATTTATTTTTATAGTAATTTTGAAAAGAAAAATTTCAATTTTTATAGGAGAGTGCTTATAGCATTAAGTTTTTTCTCTTTATTTTCAATACTATTTTTTGAAACAACCATACTAACCCAACTATCTACTACCGAAGAATTAAATAGCTTTGGTAGAAATATAAAATATGTAGAGCCAAACTATCTTTCAGGATATATATCATCTTTGTTTGTAATTTCCAGTTATTTTAAAATATTTTTAACAAGCTTTCTAGGTGTAATTGTATTTAAATTAATTTTCTTATTTATAGAACCGAATCAATTTATAACAATATTAGAGTCAGTTGGTCTTCCAGTTCAAAATGATGATTTTCAACAATATATTATTGAGGTGCAGACAATTGCATTTAATAAAATATTTCTCATAATAGGATTTCTTTATTTATGTTCTTATTTTTTAGTTAAAAATGATTTCGAAGACTTTAAAAATTAAGTCCTTTTACGCAAGCATTGTTTTTAAGTTCATAGAAGGGCCCTTGTAAATTGACATAACATTCTGATATTAAATATCTAAAGTTTATATATCTACTTTCAAACTCAGAAAAATCAAAACCTGCAGGACAATTATCATAAAAACCACAATAGTGAATTAATAATGGTGGATTTGCTAATATTGTATCTTTTAATTCAGAAATTTGTTCGTCTGACAATATTTGGGGATGAACCAACCAAAACTTTGTATAAGGCTTAACTTCATAGTTATAGAAAAACGATGTGCTTCCCCAACCGTACAAATACAGCACGTTATTGTCCATATTGTTTAGAGTTTCAACGTATGACGTTTCTGTTTGTCGTGACTTATCAAAATTTTCTACATTTATGTTTGGTTCAATTATTGTATATGAAAATATAGAGTGATTAATTTTTAGATAATACGAACTAATTAGCAACATAAGTACTAAACCAACAAAATTTTTTTTCTTATTAATGAATATGCTTAATAAAAAGAATGTAGCAAATATTTTAGGAATATCAAAGTGTCCACCATCATCTTTTCCAATTGCATAAAAAGAGATAATTAATAATAAAGAATGAAGATAAATAAGTTTCTCAGGTTCAGATAAATTAATACTATATTTTGAAAATCTTTTTTTTCTATTAAAAGTAAATATCAAAACTACTGCTAAAAATACAACAGAATATCTTGTCAAAATTTCAATAAAGTCAAATAGTTGAATTTTATTTAAGTAAGACTCTATCACGAATTGTTCGATAGAAAAATAAAATGAATATATAAAAACTAATAACACCCCTAATAAGGTTCCTAATACTGACAATCCAATGTTTTTATAGTCTTTTTGAAGCAACTGAAGAACTAATATTGATAAAGCAGCAAATATCAAAGTTTCTTTTACAAAAAAAGCAAATGTCATTAGAAAATTGCTGATTATGTACTTTTTTCTATTTTCTAATTTTAAAAAACAAATTAAACCCAAGTAAGAAAAAAATAATGCAATTAAATCATTTATCATTAAATAATCAATGTACAAAGGGCTTAGAAAATATATAACCCCAAATAAAAAAATTAATCTTCCATTTTTAAAATATTTACTTAGATTATAAGCAATGATTATTGTAAAAGTTAAAACTAATATGTGTGTAATAATATAACTTAATTGAAAGTCTTTTCCAACAAAATAAAGTAAATAATAAAAAAGGTAGATACCTGGTGGATAGACATCCCAATAATCTTTGTATGGAACACCAAGCTCTAAATGTGGTGCTATTCCAGGAAATACATTTGCTGTAGTCATATGAGTTAGTGGATCAAAAATATAATCTGATGTGGTGTAAGTAATTATTATAAAAACAAAAATAATCTGGAAGTATTTACTTTCTAAAAATTCCAATAATCGATTCATGATGTAATTTTAATAAGTATCTTTTCGAGATCTGATAAGTTAATTATTGTATCTGAGACATAAAGGTCTTCACCTTGACTTTTTGAATTTACGTAATAATAATTTATTCCCAATTCAGATGCTAAAGTATAGTAGCAATTGTTTAATTTATCATTTTCTCTTCTAACCTCTAATAATTTAGTACCTGGATTCATAAAAAGAATATTTGTTAAACCACCACCATGTAAACCTCCCAATATATTTGCATTATTATAGATATTTATTTGCTCCTCAAATGTCATCTCTTCAGGAATGATGATTTTAAACTTAAATCTTTCTAGAAGAGGCAATATTTCGGATTCATTTTTAATTTTTCTGTGCTTAGATTTAGACCTACTTATCCATATATTTTTAAGGTCGTTACCTTCTTTAATTTTTATATTCGACTTTAAAGAGTTTGCTAGTGAATTTATAGTTTTATTATTGTAATTTCCAGATGGTGCACAATGACTTGAAACAAAAAGATCCTCAACTTTAACATTTTCTTGATCGTCATAAGCGATGTAATTTATTTGTAAAATATCTATGGTTTTTTTTATATATTCTATATTCTCGATACTTCTTGGTAAAAGAATGGGATATTTATCATTTATTTTTTTTGCTTGAATGAACCTAGGAAGAGAATCACAGAACCAGTGGAAATAATGAAAGCTTTTTTCATCAAGAATCCAAAGACCTTTTTTGATTATTCTTTTGCTTGTAATAGGGATTCTTGAAGATATGTTTTTTATAAATATTTTGATTTTTTTTCTAAGTGAAAACTCAATCATATTTGTATATTTCGTTAAAGTAATAAATTTTTTAAACTTGTATAGTTTATATTTATTTATGTAAATGTTAGAAATATGAAATCCATATGAATTTTTTATTATTTTCTTAAATTCATGTTGAAATAGATTTAAATCTCTATCTTTAAGATTTAAAGGTTTTTTTCTTATTGATAGATATTCATTTTCAAAAACTAATTTCTTTTTTATCATTTAATCTACTCTCTTAACATGTTTTTACAATATCTCTATCGTCCATAAATCTATAGTATTGACCGACAGAATCTAAATCCTCATATTCAACAATATATCCGCACTGATCAGTCTCGAGTACTGATTTTTTACTCATACCGTCTTTCCAATCAATGGTTTTATTAATGTCAATACTGTTTATAAAGTTGAACATCAAAATTATTATTATCAAACTTGAAATAAACTCTGGTTTCATTTTTTTTATTTTTGAATACAAGTTAGTTATGCTGATTGTAGATAATAATAATATTGGTGGTAAAAATGGAACAACTTCTCTTAACAAGGGATAAGGCTTTCCTAATATAAACGGTATTAGATAAATTGAAAATAACGAACCGTAGGAGACAATAAAAGTCACCAATGTTTTTTTATCAAAAGTTTTTATAGAAAATATTGGCAAGAATATAACCAAATTAAGGAATATATTAAAATAAACATTTTGATCAATATATAAAGCGTTTAATCCAAATGATCCAATGACTAAATCTTGTAAAGTGAGGTTTTGGACACCATATAATGGTTTTTCAAAAGATGTAATAAAAAATAAAACTCTTATGTTCCAGTAAGAAGCTAAAGAGACCAAGAAGCTAACAATCAAAAAACTTACCTTTCCTTTAAGCTTATATAAATCTTTAATGTTTACTACATAGAATAAAATCAGGAATACAACTGCTACGTGATAACTAGTTGTGGCAATAATTAGAAAAAAAATTGAAAAGTATAAATTATAATTTCTAAAGTATAGATACGAATATATTGATAAAAAAATTAAGGAAGTTGTAATTCCATATCCCCTTGAAATACTAAAAAAATCAATTACATAAGGATTTAATATAAGTAGAAATGATGAAAGAAGATAATGTTTACTCTTTAAAGATACATTTATAACTAATGCAATATAGATCCAGCCAAAAATGACATTTGGTAATCTTAAAAATATTTCTGAGTATCCAAAATTTTGAAACAAAGTAACTAGATAACTATTGAGTAAATGATTATTTGCAATACCTATATTTAGTACATTTTCTACGTAAGAGTAATTTAAGAAAGAATAAGCTTCATCAACTGTAATTTCAGTAATGAATGCTTTATAGAAAATAAATGTTGAAAATCCAAAAAAAATTAATGTAGAGATTGTATATTTTTGCTTATTGTTCAGTAATTTCATATATTAAAGATTGATTTTTTCACATTATCAATAAAACCAGTATGATATTTGTCTCTTAACCCAAATGCACTGTTTCCAAATTGTGAATCACTTAAATTAGTAATTTTGTCAATTATATATTTTGGATGGTTCTCTAATCGCATTAATTTTTTATGATTCTTATATCTACTTTCTACCATCTCAAACCAAGTTTTAAATGCTTTCTCTGTATCATCACCCTCACCTTTACCAAAATCTCCAAAGTATCTAAACCATGCTCTGGCAAATCTTGCTCTGTCTTCAGCAATTATTTCTTTTGTTTTGAACATTGAGTCATAATTCCATAAATAAATTTTAGAAATGGGGACATCTGAAGGTGTAATTTCTTTCCCATTAATTGTTGGTAAGCACAAATCTCCACCACCATTTAATTCAATATTTGGAAAGTTTTTTTTATTGTAGGCAATAACAATATTTGTTTTTAAATTGTATCTTTCAGGAGTAAAAAATTGATATTTTGGAAATGCAATAGCTGGTTTATCAAAATTTTCTTTTAAAGTTTTTCTAATATTTGCAAAATCTTTTTCATGAAAAAAATAATCTAAATCCATCCTAATAACCCAGTCACCAGATGCTTTTTTGTAACTTTCATTAAAAACTTTTCCAATGTAATCCCAAGTAAATTCGTATGGCCAGTTTTCACCACTTCTAACTACTTCATCTGCTAAGTCCTCATAGCATGATAAAGCTTCTTTCCACGGATCCATTCTTGATTCAGGATCTGTGTAACTAGTTGCAATGGATAGTTTGAACATTTGCTTAAATTATTTAATACTCAATTTTAATAATAATATAAAAGCTTCAATTGAAATTTTTAAACTCATTTTAGACTCACCTAACCTTCTTTCCTCAAAAGTTATTGGTACTTCAAGAATTTTCAGGTTTTTATTTTCAATACGATTTGCCATCTCTATTTGAAATCCGTATCCACTTGCTACTGTAGATTCATATTTTGAAGCTTTAAGCGCTGATTTTGAATACGATCTAAAACCACTTGTGAGATCATTTATTTCAGAATTCAGTAATTTTTTAGCAAATTTATTCGCATATTTAGACAACATTTTTCTTTTTTTATCCCAACCCGTACTTCCACCACCATCAATGTATCTGCTACCAATTACCAAATCATAATTAGTAATTTCTAATAATATTGTTTTCAAATCTCTGAAAGTATGTGAAAAGTCTGTATCCATTTCTATGCAGTGAGAATAATTACTTTTTATGAACCAATTGAAACCTTCTCTATAAGCAGATCCTAAACCCAATTTCTTTTTTCTTGTAATTAAATGAATATTTGAATTATTCTTTTTCATTCTTTTGACTATCGCTGACGTACCATCTGGAGAGTTATCATCTACAACTAGAACTGATAGCCCATGATCAATAACTTCATTGATAAAATTCTCAATATTATCTTTTTCATTAAAAGTAGGTGTAATTATTAAAAAATTTTTATTTAACATTTCACTATTTGTGAAAGCTTAGATAGTAAACGTTTATTTTAAAATCAAACATTTTTCTAACTCTCGATCAAAGATTTCTAATGCATATTCTTCAACTACTAATTTTTTTGAGTTTACTGATATTTTGCTTAATAAATCAGTATTATCATATATTTCTTTAATATTGTTTACCCACAAATCTAAATTATTACTTTCAAGAAATATAATATTTTCTTTGTCTTTGTAGTTTTTATAATCCCAAAAACCTATAGTCTTCGATGTTAAAACGGTAGTGCCAACTGAAGCAGATTGTAATCCAGCACTTTGACCTGACGATACAATTGTATTATTTATTGGCAATATAACCATACGAGCTTTTTCATAGAAATCTTTTATTTCTAAATCAGAAAGGTAGTTTGCATTCCAATCTCCCATGATATTTTTGACGTTACCAGATTTAATATCTTCATCTTTTATTACTTTTGTGATAAAAGTAAATTCAATATTTGGAAGTTTTTCTGCAATATTTACTACAAGATCAAAGTCTCTATGTCCATTATTTCCAATAAAAAGAACACCTTCCTTTTCTGATATTTCTAAATTCAGTGAAGGCTTCCAGAATTCAAGATCAAGACAAAATGGTATACATACAAACCTATAACTAAATTTTTTAAAATTTCTGATCGCAAATTCGTATTCACTTCTATTTGTGAAGATGAGCTTATCAACAGTAGATAAAAACAAAGTTAGAACAATTTTTCTTAAAATATTTGATAAGATGTTTGTTTGCTTCATGGCAAAAAGACCCGAAATAATAACAATATAATTTATTTTTTTGAATAATTTAAATATCTTTATATATAAAAATAATGTCATTCCAATACCATGATTAGATGTGACTACATTCTTGGAATTATAGATATCTACTAGTGCTGCTTTTGTAATCAATGACTTTAAATAAAATGTTAATTTAGTTAGTTTGCTTAAGTATTTATCAAGAAATCTTAAAAAAAGTTTTGTAAATTTTGAATTATCAAGATTCGCAGCATTGTTTGTCTCAAGAATATTAAGCTTGTAACCCTTATCAAGAAAATAAGGATATCCATAGAAAAACTCTTTTCCCTGTGGATTTTTTGATTCTAGTTTAATTTTTCGTCCATTCCCATAAACATAAGTGATATCAAATTTATATTTTTCTGACATAAAAAGATAATAATAGTAATAATTAGTATTCTTTGTTAGATTATATTAAATGAGTAACAACATCCTTTTAATAGGATCACAAGGTTTCTTAGGTAGTCACGTCAAAAATCTGTTAGAACAAAATCAAGAAAAATATCAAGAAATAAAAAATAAAAAAGATACCGATATTAGAAATTTAGAAGAGCTTGACAAATTTGTTTCACAAAATGAATTTAAAGCTATCATAAATTGTTCTGCTTTTGTAGGAGGTATTGCTTTTGGCTATAAATATCAAGCAGACCTACTTCAAATAAACTCTCTAATGGCTGTAAATATATATGAAATTGCAAAAAAATATAAAATTGAAAAAGTCATCAATCCAATATCTAATTGCGTTTATCCAGGTCATCTTGAGTTATATGAAGAAAAAGATTTTTGGAATGGCCCACCTCACGAATCCGTATTCAATTACGGATTATCAAAAAGATTAATGGTTGGCTTAGGAGAAAGTTTTTTTCACCAATATGGGATAACTACATCAAATGTAATAATGTCAAATATGTATGGTCCTAATGATCACTTTGAGGAAGAAAGATCACATGCTCTTGGGGCAATTATAAAAAAAGTTAGTGACGCAAAAAAAAGCAACTCTAAAAATATTGAAATTTGGGGGACAGGAAAACCGGTTAGAGAATGGCTATATGTCGAAGATGGTGCAAAAGCATTAGTAAACTCCTTAAATTTAAATGATGGTTCATATTTATTTAATGTGGGAATAAACAAAGGTTCATCTATCAACGAAATCTCTGATATGATTTCCCATGCTTTTAACTGGGATGGTAATTTCGTTTATGATTCATCAAAACCTGATGGTGTTATGAAAAAGACAGTAAATGGAGAATATGGAAAAAGATTATTAGATTGGGCTCCTGAAGTTAAACTTAATGATGGTATTAAAAAAACTGTCGACTGGTATATAGAAAATTATGAGTAAATTAATTTCTGAAAAAATTATTCACGAAAATATTCATTTTGCGACCATAATGCGACCACAATTAGCGGATGAAGGCTTAACATTTTTAACTGATGATGAAAATTTTATTCAAGTTGGTCTCTGGAAATATCAAAAAGGAAAAGTTCTTCAAACACATTATCACCATACATTTGATCGTGTTGCAACGAAAACTAATGAGACGGTTTATGTAGTAAAGGGAAAAATTACTTGCAATCTTTACTTCGAAGATGGAAGAAAAGCTTCATCTCATGTTGTTGAAGAAGGTGAGATGATTGCTATGTTTAATCAGGCACATGAATATATCATTGAAGAAGACAGTCTGGTTATAGAAAATAAAAATGGTCCATATTATGGTCCCGAAAAAGATCGATCAAGGATATGAGATTTAATCAGGTATCTCCAGCTATTGACGATCAAGATATAAAAGCAGTTACTAACTATTTAAAATCTGGTGGCTGGATAACAGAACATAGAGTAACAAGAGAATTAGAAGAGAAAACAAAGAATTTCACCGATAGAAAATTTAGCGTAACTGTTCCGAATGGAACAATTGCAATATATTTAAGTCTGTTGGCTGCAGGTATTTCAAATGGAAAAAGAGTTGCTATTCCAAATTTAACAATGGTAGCAACGATTAATGCTGCAATTTGGGCAAATGCTGTTCCAGTTCTAGTTGATGTCGATGAAGATTTATGTATGTCATATCAAGACCTCATTAGAAAAAAAAATCTAGATGCTGTCATATTTGTTCCACTTAATGGAAGAACCGGAGACGGCATAAAAATAAATAATTGGTGCAAAGAAAATGATATCAAATTTATTGAGGATTCTGCTCATGCTCTAGGTTCTGAATATTCACCAAAAATTAAATGTGGTGGCCTTGGTGATTTAAGTGTTTTATCGTTTACTCCTCACAAGATTATCACAATGGGTCAAGGAGGTATGATTCTCACAAATAACAATAAAAATTTTCAATATTTAAATGATCTAAAAACATTTAACAGGAAAATTGATAAAGTCGATTGGTATAAAGGTTTTGGACTTAATTTTAAAATTACAGATTTACAAGCTTCTTTAGGTTTATCTCAATTCAACAAACTTGAAAAATTCATAAGTAACAAAAAATCTATTTTTAAATCATATAAAGAAAATATAAATAATGAGAACATTGAAGTCCTAAACTTTAAAGAAAACGAAGTTCCTTGGTTTTTTGATATTAAAACAAAAACGATGAAATACAGAAACTTTCTTGCTGAAGAATTAATGAAAAAAGGTATTGAAACTCGTGAGTTTTATCCAGCACTAAGTTTGCAAGATCATTTAAAAAAGTATAGAAATAAAAATTTAAAATTTTCAGAAAATATTTTTAAAAAACTACTTTGGCTTCCATCATCAAATAATCTTACAAAAAATGATGTTAAAGAAATATCATCAATTATTAATTCAATAGTTTAAAATTTAAGAGCTTATGAATAAAGATTCCTGATTTTTATAAGCTCAGTAAACATTTTTCTTGAATCTGAAAGAACATTAATATTTGAATTTTTTTCGTGAATGTATTTAACAGGTATCTCTATAGGAATTATTTCCTTTTCTTTCGCAAGAAGAAACAACTCTATATCGTATGAAAATCCAGTACTTTGAAAATTAGTAACATTAATAAATTCTTTTTTATTAAAAAGCTTAAAACCGCATTGAGTATCATCAGCTTTTATATTAAGTAAAGTTTTTACGAGAAAAGTATATATAAAACCTGTCAACCTTCTTGTTATGGGAGTGTTTACTACTTTGGATCCTTTAGACTTTCTAGTACCAACTACAAATGGTCCTAAAGGATTAAATGAGCTATCTACAAAAGTAATTAAGTGATCAATTTTAACTGAAAAATCAGCATCAGTTATTAGTACAAGATCAAAATTAGATTTATTAATTCCCAATTTTACTGCTGCTCCTTTACCAACTATTTCAGAATTTATAATTTTAAAATTATCAAGATTTTTATTTGATAAATAATCTTTTAGAGTGATTATGTTTTTGTTTTCACTTCCGTTGACTACGATGATTACTTCATAATTAGAAACATATTTTTTACAAAAAATTAGAAGGTCATCAATGTTTTTCAATAATGTAATTTCATCATTTTTGGATGGTATGACGATTGAAATTTCATTGATTTTTTGCTGATCGGTCACGTATTCATAATACTATGATGAATTAAAGTTACATCTAATTTATTCTGCAGCGATCAATCTGTAACCGTTGTAACTAATTTCAAATATCTTATACTCAACTGGAGGAATACATAATGTATTGATCCAGCAAAATTCAATATCTTGTTCATTTTTATTCTCAACACGTACTCCCCAGTCTTCGTTTTTAATATAATCTATTTTTTCTGGATAGACATCTCTAAAATTATTAAATATAAAATCAGATTTATAGTTGTTAAATAAAGGAGTTCCCAAAATCGATATAAAAATAATCAAGGTTAAAAAAACATTTTTGTCTATAAGTTTTTTTATAATTTTTTTTCTAGGTTCATAAAAAAAACTTGATAACGAATAACAAGCAAATAAAAACACTCCATAGCCAAATCTTATAGAAGGAGCAGAAATCATCCATAGAAAGATTATCGATATTGAGTAAATCAAAGTTCCAAAATTTTTAGAATAGTTTTCTTTATCAATCTTAAAAAATAAAACAAGGAGAGCAATGATTATCAATAAACTAATTAACATATTTATTGAAATATAGTAATTTAAGTATCTATCGCTCCATTTGGAATACCAATCCAATAAAGATTCTTCTGATAAATTATAAGATCTATGAAAAGACCTCAATTCTTTGCTTTGAGATCTAATCATAGTTGTATTTTCCCATTTTGAGTTTAGACAAGTCATCTCAATGGGAAATATTAAACATGATGAGATTAAAAAGTTTTTTAAGCTCCAAATAATACCAATAACCATAGGTGGTAAAAAAATCCTTAAATTAATCTGATCTTTAAACTTGAATATAATAAATAAAACTCCAATCAATAATGTAAATCCAAAAATACGATATTGAATTGTAAATGTAATAAGTAGCAATATTAATAACATATCTACGTTTGAATATTTTTTTGATTTCCTTAGTTGTAAAATAATAAGTAGGTTAGAAAAGAAAAATAATATACCAAATGCAGTGTCTTGCTTTCCAATTGAATCAATATCAAAGTAACCGTTTTTGCCACCTTCAATACCAAAATTATCTAAGATTCCATATATAGCCAATGTAATTGAAAGTATCTTTAGTTTCATATCTTTCGATGAAAGTGCAATCCAAATTAGAAATATATAAAATACTGATACAAATATTAAATTAATAAAATGTACAAAAATAAAGTTATCTTGAAACCAAAAAAATGAGTTTACATACTCGCTCATAGAAGAAAAACCATACCTTACATGTAAATTTGATAGACCTAAAATAATTTTTTCACTTCTTATAAATGCTTGACTATTTAGGTGGTATGAAGCTGCATCTTGGTGGAATCCTATTTTATTTGTGCTCAAACCGAGTAAAAATAAACAACAGGTATTTGCAGCCACCAAAGGTAAATCAATTTGCAAATAATTTTTTTTAAAAAAGTTAAAAAATACTGGCAAAACCAAGAACAAAATTGTAAATAGGCTTATTCCCTTTTGAAAAAAATTTACTAGATTGATGATATTTCCTATAAAAAACAAATATATAAATGGATAAAATATCCAAATTGGAATCTCAAAAACTTTTCTTTTTACAAGTGTTTTTTTTGAAACTATCTCAAAAAATGTTAACAAACCTCTTCCTGAGTAATAGCAAAAAAGAAAAAATGGTATATATAAAAGTGAATTTAACATTTTTTATGAATATTTTTCATCCTTAAATAATAACAATAAAATAAGTAGAGTGACTAAAAACAAATTACTTCTAAATTTAGCATCCATTTCTATAGGATTTTTAACATATATTTTTATTTTTGGTTCTGATTTTTTATTGAGTAAGACAACCTTTTTTTATAATTTTGATCACCCATTATTTTTAACTGGTTATCTCGCATTTATAAATGACACATGGCATTTCCCTCTGGCGGTTACAGATAATATCTATCCAAATGATAATTTTTCAATAGTCTGGACAGACTCTATACCAATTTTTAGTATCATTTTAAAAATTGTTTATACATTGGTAGGAATAAAACTTGTTAATCCATTCCCACTTTGGTATCTATTATGTTTTCTCCTTTTTTCTTTTTATATCGGAAAAATTTTACAACTAAAAACTAATAATTATTTTTTCTATATTCTTGGAACAATTTTATTGACTAATACTCCGTTAATGGTGAATAGAATGATTTTTCATTCAGCACTTTCTGCACACTGGTTAGTAGTTGCAGGTCTTTACTATTATTTATTAAATCAGCAAAATCATTATAAATATTTGAACAGGCATGCGGTTAACACAGGTATATCTTTATTCATTCATCCATATATATTTACAATTGTTTTACCAATTTATTTTGTTTCACTCATTAACGCATTAGCTAAGAAAGTTTTCAATAGTATTTTTAGAAGCATATTAGTTTTTGGTAGTCTTATAGTTTTTTACACTTTTGGTATTCTTACAAATTTCAATCAAGGTGTTTATGAACGGCCAGATTATGTAAAGTATCGAGCAGAGTTCAATTCTTTCTTCTGTGGTGAGCAACCTGTTGAGATAATAGATAAATATTTATGGTGCCACCCTCCATACACGCAAATACATCATGAGGGATATGGATATCTTGGTATTGGTATTATTTTCTTATTTGCATGTCTCATTTTTCAACCAAAAAAAATGTTTAAAAGTTTAAAAGAGAACTCTCTTATGCTTTTTGTTCTGATAGCGATGGTTATATATTCATTTGGTAATAAGTGGAAGATTGGACATGTGCAAATATTCGAATTTGAACCCATTTATTTGCATAAAGAATTGTTGTACATTTTTAGATCTACTGGTCGATATACGTGGGCGTTTTATTACTTTCTTTGTTTTTTTGTTGTAATAAAACTTTTAAAACTTAAGAATAAATCTGTCGTAGGAGTTTTATTGTTGGTAGCAACAACTTTTCAAATAAATGAATCAATAAATATTTATCCAGGAAAATCTGGATGGTTTCAATTAAATGAACCTCCTAATATGCAGTTGTCAACTTCCAAAGAAATTATTGATAATGATTTGAGTCAAATATTGCATGTTTTACCTGATGAAAGGTGTGCTTCAATGCCACAAGCAGACCACTATATTATTGCATTAGAATTCTTGAATGCAGGCGGTACTGTTCAAACAACAAGAACTTCAAGACTACTAATTGATTTTGATTTCTGTGATAATTATTCAGTTAGTAAGTCTTTAGATTTTTATGATCCCTATCATTTTGTAATTGCAGACATTCAGAAAGTTCAAAATAATGAACTAAAAAATTATCAATGCGTAAAATTAGATAGATACTTACACACAGATTCAAATCCAGCTTATTGTAAAAAAAATTAGTAGTTTTATAATTAACTAATGACATATTCCCCAATTCTTTGTTTTGGATTTGATCGACCTATGCATCTTGAGAGAATGCTTAAATCATTAGAAAAAAATGAAGAGTCAATGGAAAGCAAGGTTTATATCTGTATTGATGGTCCAAATAAAGATACTGATGTAGAGATGCACTTAAAAACTATCAAAGTTGCAGAAAAAAATTGGAATTTCGATGAAACAAATCTCATAATTCGTGAGAAAAACTTAAATTGTAGAACAAACATAATTGAAACAATATCGGAAGTATTCAAGACCTATGACAAGTTGATTATTCTTGAAGACGATCTTGTTTTAGGACAAAAATTTCTTTCATATATGAATAATGGATTAAATATTTATGAAGATGAAAAAGATATGTGGTGTATAAATGGATATACATATAGACAATTAAATTATAAAAAAGGTGCAAGCATTTCAAAATATGTTTCACCTTGGGGATGGGCGACATGGAGCGATCGTTGGAATATATTTGTAAATCAGGGTTACGACAAAAAGAATCTTATATCTGATTTATCTGAATCTGAAAGAAAAAACTTTAATATGGAAAATTTATATGATTGGGAAAATATAATTGTTAAAAATGAAGAGGGTGCCATTAGTGCTTGGGATGCTTATTGGTATCAAGCAATATATCTAAATAATGGATTTAGCCTTTATCCAAATAAGTCCCATGTAATTAATGAAGGTTTTGATGGGACAGGGATGCATTGTTCAGATACAAACGATTGGAAGACCCCTTTAAACAGTTCTGAAACAGTGAGATTTCCATCGGAAATAAAATTAAGTAAGTTATTTAAGTTCAATACCTTGAACTTTTACAGGTATTACCAGTTCACTAGATATTTGAGATATCACAAATCAAAATTTTCAAGTTTTAGAAATTTTTCAAATTTTATAACAAAAAAAATAGGATTAAAAAGTTAAGATTTTTTAGTTTGTCCAAGTTTTCTTCTT